>Ga0233443_1001341_pt1 | contig 21991 bp, 23 predicted proteins | sample SI_123_September_2_FD_182784 | JGI IMG/M metagenome (GOLD analysis project Ga0233443, IMG submission 182784) | Seawater microbial communities from Saanich Inlet, British Columbia, Canada - SI_123_September2016_200_MG | ecosystem: Environmental > Aquatic > Marine > Inlet | place: Canada: British... | reverse complement strand
GATTCTGGCAATGACAGGACCGCAACATCGTTAGGGCGCTCACTTTGAGCGGCATAGAGCGAGGGAAATAACGAAAGAGCGCCGTAAGTCATTCGATCGTCTAAATCCGGCTTCGCCGTATTCCAAAGATGTATGGCAACGCCCCGCCCATCTACTTCAATGCCAAAATTCGGTTGATATTGAACTTTGAATTCCTTTGCTGGACTTTCGTACAAAACGGAAGCGAAGCTAAGAACCCTTCCTGAATTTACGGCACGCCAACGGCTTAGTCGCTCAAGCCCTGCCTTAGCGGAGTTGCGCTCTGGTTCACGCGCGATACGTTCGGCTTCTCTTAAAAGATCCGCGAGCGGTTCACCGCCGACAACAAGCCGGTGCGCTAATCGTTTGAGGCTTCGATGAAAGTCATAACCACCATCAGATAGAGACGGGGTAGATCGATTTCGGATCGCCGTGAATTGAGGCCGTGAATTTAGCGAAATCAACTTCAAGAAAGCCGAAAAACCAAAAGTGGGCACATGAACCTCCACTAGTGAAAGTACTTATTGTATCGCCCCCATTCATTCGAATTTGCCCGATTCGCACTCAAGAGTCCCACATCATTCCTGATCGTCGCAATCTCAAGTTTACGATCGTTAAGCAATGCAGAAGCAAAAACGGCCGGGAGAAATCCCGGCCGTCTTGTTTGAGCGACGATCGCTCACGTCATTCAAATTCGCCTGATCTCAGAGGGGGCAATCAGATTCACCTTGCCCCCTACATCGCCTTTCATGCGCAGCAAGAAACCCTGCTGCAAATAGCTCTCGATCTGATCCTCGCGAACCGAAAGCTGATTCTTGGCATGATGCTTCACGTCGCCCAAAGCAGGGTCCGCCACACGGAAAAGCCCGTTGGGATATCGATGAGGGGAGAATATCTCCCCATCCGGCGCGATGTACTCCCAGCCCATGTTCTACCAGCCTATGTGCAATCCCGCTTCCGGGTTGGGCGCCCCCAGTGTCCCACTCGTGCGCTTCAGCTTTTGTCGCTGTCGAGCTTGGGGATGTGAGAGCCCTCCCCGGCCGACAGCAAGCCCGTCTTTGTGTAGAGATCCAGTTTGCGGCGCGTATCGGAAATGTCGAGGTTGCGCATGGTCAACTGACCGATGCGGTCGCCCGGGGTGAACGCCGCGTCCTCGACCTTCTCCATGCTCAACCGCTCCGGCGCATAGGTCAGGTTCGGACTCTCGGTGTTCAGAATCGAATAGTCGTTGCCGCGGCGCAGTTCGAGCGTCACCTCGCCGGTGATCGCGCGCGCCACCCAGCGCTGCGCCGTCTCGCGCAGCATCAAAGCCTGCGAATCGAACCACCGCCCCTGATACAGCAATCGGCCAAGCCGCATGCCGCTGATCCGGTATTGCTCGATGGTGTCCTCGTTGTGGATGCCGGTGACGAGGCGTTCATAGGCGATGTGGAGCAGCGCCATGCCTGGCGCCTCGTAGATACCGCGACTCTTCGCCTCGATGATCCGGTTCTCGATCTGGTCGCTCATGCCAAGGCCATGTCGGCCGCCAATGACATTGGCCTCGAGGAACAGCGCGACAGGATCTGCGAAGGTCTGACCGTTCAGCGCAACGGGTTGACCTTCCACAAATCGTATTGAGACCTTCTCCGCCTTGACGATGCAGTCGTCACGCCAGAACGGAACACCCATGATCGGATTGACGATCTTGATGCCGCTGTCGAGGTGTTCGAGATCCTTCGCCTCATGCGTGGCGCCGAGGATATTGCTGTCGGTCGAATACGCCTTTTCGGCGCTCATCTTGTAGGCGAACCCGTGGGCGGTCATGAACGCCGACATTTCCGCGCGGCCGCCCAGTTCGTCGATGAACTGCTGGTCGAGCCAGGGCTTGTAGATCTTCAGGTCCGGATTGGTCAGCAGTCCGTAGCGGTAGAACCGCTCGATATCGTTGCCTTTGTAGGTCGAGCCGTCGCCCCAGATGTTGACGCCGTCTTCCTTCATGGCCGAGACCAGCATCGTGCCGGTCACGGCGCGGCCAAGCGGCGTGGTGTTGAAGTAAGCGATACCGCCGGTCGAAACGTGGAAGGCGCCCGATTGAATGGCGGCAATTCCTTCGTGAACCAGTTGCGTCCGGCAATCCACCAGGCGAGCTTTCTCGGCGCCAAACTCCATGGCCTTGCGCGGAATCTCGTCGTAGTCGGCCTCATCAGGCTGTCCCAGATTGGCGGTGTAGGCAAAAACGCGGGCGCCTTTTTGCTTCATCCAAAGCAGCGCCGCGCTGGTGTCGAGCCCGCCCGAGAAAGCGATGCCGACATTTTCTCCTTTGGGAAGGCTTTTCAGAATCGTACTCATAGAACGTCCATTCGGGCAATTTCGTTTGGCGGCTTGGATGCGCGACTACAAACCTCGCGCGGACGGGAACGCGTTTATTGGCGGCTGACGTGTTGGGTCACGCCGGGCAACGGCCCGACCTCCCGGCCGAGATCAGATCGGCTTTCTATAGAAAGATTGGCGGGCAATGGGAAGCCCGCCGGGCTTCACTCGCATCGTCCGGCGAAGGCCGGGACGACGCTGAGGGTTCAGGATGACGAAAGCTGCTTTCCGAGCTCCTCGCCCGACCTGATACGGGGTGTATCCCCTACGTCCCTCCCCAGCCGCTTCTGCATCCAGCGATAACCCGGCCACGCAAAACGCGTCAGCGCCACGTCGATGCCGTAGTCGGTCAGCCGCGTCGATGGCCAGCGGTAGATGAAGGCGTAGGCCAGCCAGATCACCAGGAACGACGCGATTCCGGAAAACAGTACGTCGGTGAAAAAGTGTCCGCCGAACGCCATCCGCAAGCCGCCGGTCGCAAGACCGAACGCGGTGGCTGCAACATATGCAACAGGACGCCACGCCGGAGGCGTCAGTGCCGCGGGTGCATAGGTCCAGAACGCCGTGGCGCCTTCGCCGGAGAAGAACGAGCAGTTCTTAGGACATGCGCCGCGCGGATCCCACCACGGCTTGAAGTCCAGCTTTCCGTTGAACTCCGCCACGTTGACGGGACGCGGACGTCCCCAATGGCCCTTGAAGACCACATTGGAGATGATGATCGCCGAGAGCAGCATGGTCACGATCAGAAACACCATCGCGCGGCCGGAGATCATCAGCGGCTTCACCGGCCGCACCAGCTTGACGATCAGCGTCACCAGCGCCGGCATGACAAGACCCCACGCAACCCACATCGCGCCGTCGCGCGCAATCATGGCCCACGTCACCGTCTTCAACGGAAAGGTTTTGGTAGTCGCGTCATAGAAGAATGCTGCGACTTTCAGATCGAGTTCGGGATAGAGGCCGAACAGCAACCCGAAAATCACCGAAAGCGCGAGTGCAATGAAAAGTCCGATCCGGTTCATGGGGGGTGTGTAGCCGAGGCGGCAAGGGAATTAAAGTGGCCACACGCCGCATTCCGGAGGCCTGCCCGATCCGTGCTAGGCTGTAACACAACACTTGAAAAAAGAGCTTCAAGGCGGGAGCGTCTCAGGATCATGCCCAAGCCCGTTCTGGATTTCTGGTTCGATTTTGCCTCTGTCTATTCGTTCCTCTCCGCGACACGCATCGCGCCGCTGGCCGATGCCGCCGGTGTCTCGGTGCGGTGGCAGCCATTTCTGCTCGGGCCGATTTTCGCGTCGCAAGGCATGAAGGATTCGCCATTCAACCTGTTTCCGGTGAAGGGCCAGCATATGATCCGCGACGTGCAGCGGACCGCCGACGAGATCGGCGTCGGCTTCCGGTGGCCGGATGCGTTTCCTCAATCGAGCGTGCTGGCAAGCCGCGTCGCGCTGGTGGGATTGAAGGACACCTGGGGTGAGGATTTCAGCCGCGCCGTATTCCATGCCGAATATGCCGAGAACCGGGTGATCTCGGAGTCACACGTGATCGCGGACATTTTGACCAAGCTGAAAGTGCCGGTGGACGCGACCTTCGCGAGCGCGCAGGCCGACGATATCAAGACGGAACTGCGCGACCTGACCGCGGACGCCGCCAAACGCGGATTCTTCGGCGCACCGACTTTCACCACCGCGGACCGCGAATTGTTCTGGGGCAACGACCGCCTCGAACAGGCGCTGCGCTGGGCGAAGAAGTAGTTCCGTTCTCTTGCGTCATTGCGAGGAGCGCAGCGACGAAGCAATCCAGTTCTTGCTTGCAATTCTGGATTGCTTCGCTTCGCTCGCAATGACGGACAAAAGCCGGATTAACGCGGCAGTGGCGGTAACGGTGGCGGCTCCGGCGACGGCGAACGCCATGCACCGGCATTGCGGCCCGCGATCATCCAGTAGATCACGCCGCCGAGAATCCCCGCGCCGACCATCACTTCGAGATGCCGCCGCACGATGCCGTTGAAGGTCATGTTCACGGTATCGAACGGAATGAAGCCGAGATAGCAGCACAGCCCCGCGAAACCGCCCGCGACGGCGTAGGCAAGAATATGCCGGATCGAAAAGGCTTCGGTGACAAGCGCGATGACCAGCGCCGGCAGCAGCGCAAAGCCGCTGATCAGGATGAAGCCGAAGCCGAGAACGAGATTGATCGCGCCCTGATCGACATCAAGCGACACATCATTCATTTCCGGAAAGAAGATCGCGTACAGCACCACCGCCCCCGCCACGAGACACGCGGCGACAAATCCGAAGAAAATCGCGAACAGGCGTCCGATCACGGCCATGGGGGATTATTCCGTTGGTCTGTCATCCTTCGAAGCTTGCCGCAGACGGCTCGCACCTCAGGATGACGCTTCACTCTCTGTTGCGTCACCCTGAGGCGCCGCCACAAAGCGGCGGCCTCGAAGGGCGACGGCTGAATACCTTAATCCGTCATCGCCATGGCGCGCAGCGCCTGACGTTCGCGCGCGGACAGTTTCTCGGTTTCCGATTTCAGCTGTCCGCAGGCAGCGAGAATGTCGCGGCCGCGCGGAGTGCGCACCGGCGAGGAATAGCCTGCGTTGAAGACATACTCGGAAAACTTCTCGATCTGGTCCCAGTCCGAGCACTCGTACTTGGTGCCGGGCCACGGATTGAACGGAATGAGATTGATCTTGGCCGGAATGCCCTTGAGCAATTTCACCAGCAGCTTCGCGTCATCAAGCGAATCGTTGACGCCCTTCAGCATCACGTATTCGAAGGTGATGCGCCGCGAGTTGGACGAGCCGGGATAGGCGCGGCAGGCGTCCAGCAATTCCTTGATCGGGTATTTCTTGTTGAGCGGCACCAGTTCGTTGCGCAGTTCATCGCGCACGGCATGCAGCGAGATCGCCAGCATGACGCCGATTTCGTCGCCGGTGCGCGCAATGTTCGGCACCACACCCGACGTCGACAGCGTGATGCGGCGGCGGGAAATGCCGATGCCTTCATTGTCGGACACGATCAGCAGCGCATCGCGCACCGCATCGAAATTGTAGAGCGGCTCGCCCATGCCCATCATCACCACGTTGGTGACAAGGCGGTTGCCGTTCGGCGTTTCGCGGTCGATCCAGTCGCCCAGACGATCGCGCGCCACCATCACCTGTCCGGCGATTTCACCCGCGGTGAGATTGCGCACGAGGCGCTGCGTGCCGGTGTGGCAGAACGAACAGGTCAAAGTGCAGCCGACCTGCGACGACACGCACAGCGTGCCGCGATCGGTTTCCGGAATGTAGACGCATTCGACCTCATGGGCGCGTCCGGCGACATCGCCCGGCAGGCGCAGCAGCCACTTGCGGGTGCCGTCGTTGGAAATCTGTTCGGCGACGACTTCGGGCCGATCGACAGTGAAATGTTTCTCAAGTTCCGCGCGCATGTCTTTCGACACGTTGGTCATGTCGGCGAACGTCTGCGCGCCGCGCACATACATCCAGTGCCAGAGCTGCTGCGCGCGCATCTTGCGCTGCTTCTCCGGCACGCCGATTTCGCCGAGCCTGTCCGACAATTCCGCCCGCGACAGCCCGACCAGCGAGGGCTTGGCCGGCGGCACGTAGGTTTCAAGGGCGGTCTTTTCGAGGACGCCGGACGCTTCGGTCATAGTCATATCGGTATGTGTCTCGGGAAAATTGCGGCGGCACAGGGCCGGGCGTGACGGAACCCTTAAGTCGCGTCACCCGCTATATAGAGCCAATACCGGACAATTGCGACCGTCTTTCGGCCTAGCGCCGGCACTCCTGCGCCAGCTTGTCCAGCGCCTGGGCCAGCCCCTTGAGCGGGAACGTATCGGTGGTTTCGGTGCCCTTGGCGGAGACGCCCTTCACGGTTGCATCCGCGCCCTTGCGCAGCGCGTCCACCAGCCGGTCTTCCTCGGCGGCATTCTTGATCCAGAGCCCGTCGCCCTGCGAGTACATCGCAAAGCGTGAGCCGCCGACTTCGAGCGAGCCTTCGGAGCCTGGCTTCAGCGTGTAGCCGATCATGATCGACACTTCGTTCGAGACCTTCTCGGCGGGCCGTGTCGAAATGAATGCATAGGACGGGTCGCGCGGGCGGTTGGGCGGATTGGTTTTCGACGAGGCGGGCTTGGCGAGCGCGAAGCAGACCTTCTTGCCGTTCGGCGTCGCGGTGTAGGCGCCCCAGGTGCCGAACTGGCCGACCAGCGACGGCTCGGCGTTGCCTGCGGCTGCAGGCGCCGCCGGTTTCGCAGGCGCGGCGCTTTTCGGTGCTGGTTTGGCGGGCGCCGCAGCTTTCGGCGCTTGCTTGGCGGCAGGCGTGGCCTGAGAAGACTTGGGTTGCGGTGTTTGGGCGAACGCGGGATTTGCAAAGCCGTAAACCGGCAACGCCGCCACCAGAATTACCATCGCTCGCTGCAAGGACATCACCAAAACTGGTTCCTTCAATATTGTGACTGCAAGATGGCTCGCACTTCCGCGGGGACGTGCAATAGACCCCAAACCGCTTGTTGGAACGTTAACCCACCACCGCTGCGCTTTGCCACATCCGTCCGGGAGTATCCGAGCCACAATCGGGACGGCGGCAGACCGCGCAGGTGTCTTTCCGAAAGCGCAGTGTTTCAAACATAGTTACATCCCGCAAGCATCATCGCGCCAGCCCGCGATTCAGATTGTAGCGCCGCGTCAAATCCGGCAAGAAGTCCGCCAGTGTCCCGCTCCTCATGAACTCTTCAGGTGTCTCGATGAAAGCCATTCTCTGTTCGCAGTATTGCGGCCCCGACGATCTGGTGCTGAGCGATATTCCCGATCCGGTCGCGGGACCCGGCGAAGCCGTGATCGCGATCAAGGCCGCCGCGCTGAACTTTTTCGACCTGCTGATGATTCAGGGCAAGTACCAGATCAAGCCGCCGTTTCCGTTTTCTCCCGCCGCGGAAATCGCCGGCGTGGTCGAGAGCGTCGGCGCGGGCGTGACCGATCTCAAGCCAGGCGACCGTGTCGCGGCATCGTGCGGTTATAACGGTGCGCGTCAGAAAATCGCGATCCCCGCATCGCAGGCTGTGAAAATTCCGGACAATCTCGATTTCGACCGCGCCGCCGGCGTTATCGTGATCTACGGCACAGCCCTACATGCTCTGGAAGATCGCGCCGATCCGAAGCCCGGCGAAACCCTCGCAGTGTTCGGCGCGGCCGGCGGCGTCGGCCTTGCGGCCTGCGAACTCGGCAAGGTGCTGGGACTGAAGGTGATCGCCTGCGCTTCAAGCGACGAGAAACTCGAGTTCGCCAAGAAGCACGGCGCAGAACTGACCATCAACTACGCCAAGGAAGATCTGAAGGAAGCGCTCAAGCGGGTCGGCGGCGAGAAGGGCATCGACATCGTGTTCGATCCGGTCGGCGGCACTTACGCCGAGATCGGCGTGCGCTCGCTCGGCTGGAAGGGACGCTTCCTCGTGATCGGTTTCGCCGCCGGTGACATCCCGAAAATCCCGCTCAATCTCGCACTGCTCAAGGGCTGTGACATTCGCGGCGTATTCTGGGGCGCGCACATGAAGCGCGAGCCGAAGCAGGGCCGCGCCGCCCTCGAGAAGCTGATGAAGTGGGCGGCCGAGGGAAAGATTTCATCCCATGTCGACAGCACCTTCCCGCTGGAAAAGACCACCGAGGCGCTCAAGGTGCTTGCCGAGCGCAAGGCCATGGGCAAGGTGATCCTGCATCCGTGAATGTTGTCGTCATCCTGAGGCGCGCGCTCTTGCTTGCGCGCCTCGAAGGATGACCAACAAAAACCCGCCATCCTTCGAGGTTCGCTGAAGACGGCTCACACCTCTGGATGACGGGCGTATCGTCTCAGACGTTCTCTTCGTCCAGCCCGCGCGTCAGCGCCGCATGCGCGGCCGCGCGGTGCTCCGGCGTGATGTGGCTCGCCACCATCCTGATCGCGGTCGCCAGCACTGCCGCGTCGTCGGTGAAGCCAAGCACGGGCAGCATGTCCGGCACAAAATCAAACGGCAGCACGAAATACGCCAGCGCACCGAGCAGCGCCGCCTGCACATGGCGCGGCGTCTCGCGGTCGAATGCGCAATAGTAGGCAGCGAGCAATTCTTCCGCGAACGGCAAGCTGGTCGCGAGGCGTTTGAATTTCAGCCAGAAATTTCGGCGCACACGCTCGGGATCCTTCGCGAGCTTTTCAGCCCGCTCGAAATGCGCCGTGTTGTCGGAGGCCATGGTTCAAGTTCCCTCAGCGGTTGCTCGCTACAATCCGCTCACATCACATAGGAACCGCGCGACCCGCCACAAGACGTCATTGCGAGGAGCGTAGCGACGAAGCAATCCAGTTTCTCGCCGATAGCTCTGGATTGCTTCGCTTCGCTCGCAATGACGAGGCGAGGACTGCGATCTCACCCCGCGATCCTGTCCATCGCTTCCGCCAGCGCGATGTCGCGCGCAGTCACGCCGTCCGCATCGTGGGTTGAAAGCACCACCTCAACGGTCTTGTAGACGTTGCGCCATTCCGGATGATGATCGCTCTTTTCGGCGACCAGCGCCGCGCGGGTCATGAAGCCGAACGCCTCGTTGAAATCCCGAAATGTGAAGGTCCGCGTGATGGCATCGCGGCCGGACACCTCCGACCAGCCCTTGAGCCTCAAAAGCGCCGTACGCCGCGCCTCCGCCGATAGCCGTTCCACCATCCAAGCCTCCTCGATCACCCGAACTTTACAACCCAGCCCATGCCTTCCCAACAGATACCAACCGCAATGGGTCCGGCGGCCACGGAAAAGCCGCTCTCGGGCCGCTAACCATGCCGAACATGGAACCTGCAGATACACCGATGATCTGGTATAATACCGATGAACGCCGGGAGGCGCGGTAACCCATGGGCTTTCGCGACATGTTCACCCGATCGATGGCTACGGAGGCTCCCCCCCGGCCACCGGGTACACCCAAGCCGCACCGAATGAAGGCCATGCTCGTCGTGGTCGCCGCCGTGCTGGCGACCGTGGCCGCTGTCGGCGGTGCAGCCTACTGGATGAATCGTCCGGTCCATCTGCGGATCGCGGTCGGCCCTCCCTACAGCGATGATGTCAAGGTCGTTCAGTCGATCGCACAGATCTTCTCGCGCGACCGGAAGTATGTCCGGCTGCGGCCGATCATTACCGACGGAACCTCGTCAAGCGCCGCGAGCCTCAATGCGGGCACCACCGATCTCGCTGTCATCCGCGGCGATATCGAGTTGCCGAAGGACGCGCAGGCGATCGCCAGCATCCGCAAGAATTACGCGGTGCTGTGGGCGCTGAACGGAAGCAGCAAGAAGGGCGCCATCAAGAAGATCGAACAACTTGCGGGCAAGCGCATCGGGGTGATTGGCCGCACGCAGGCCAACGTCAACCTGTTGAAAGTGATTCTCACACAGTCCGGCGTGAAGCCTGAAAGCGTCCAGGTGGTTCAGTTCACCACCACGGGCTTTGCCGAAGCTCTCAAAAATGAAAAGCTCGATGCGTTCCTCGCGGTCGGCCCGCTCAACAGCAAGATTACGGCGGACGCCATCACGGCGACCACGCGCGGCGGCAAGGAAGCGACGTTCCTCTCGCTGGATACGGCGGACGCGATAGCGCAAAAATATCCCGCGTATGAATCCGGCGAAATTCCCGCGGGATCGTTCGGCGCGAAGCCGGCGCGGCCCGATGACAAGATCGACACCATTACATTCGCGCACCATATCGTGGCGCGGAAATCGCTGTCGGAAGCCACGGCGGGCGCGCTGACCCGGCAGTTGTTCTCGATCCGCCAGACCATCCAGAGCGAATTCCCGCTCACGGCGAAACTGGAAACGCCGGATACCGACAAGGATGCCGCTATCCCAGCGCATCCCGGCGCCGCCGCCTATGTCGACGGCGAAGAGAAATCATTCCTCGACAGATACAGCGATTACATCTGGGGCAGCCTGATGGCGCTGTCCGCGCTCGGCTCGGCCGGCGCCTGGTTCGCCAGCTATTGGCGCAAGGACGAGCGCGTCACCAATTCCAACTTGCGCGAGCGGCTGCTGGAAATGCTGACGGCGGCGCGCAAGACCACCTCCATCGACGAACTCGACGCCATGCAGGCGGAAGCCGACGAGATCATGCGCGAGACACTGCATTGTTTCGAAGACGGAGCGATCGAGGAAGGATCGCTGACGGCGTTCAGCATCGCGCTCGAGCAATTCCACAACGCAGTGGCCGATCGCAAGACCTTCCTGCTCGACATGTCATCGAAGGACCCGCGTCCCGCGCGCAGCCACGTGGCGTAAGATCAAACCGGATCGCGCCACCTGCGCAGCGTCTCGAGCAACGCGTCGCGCAGATACGGTTTGCGCAGCACCGGGTGATGCGCAAACGTTGCGGGCACGCCCGCAGGTCCGGAATATCCCGTGACAAACGCGAACGGAATTTTCTGACGTTCAAGTTGCTCGGCGACTGCGAAGCTTTTTTCCCTGATCAGCCCAACATCGAGCAGCGCAAAATCCGGCGCATGCGCGGCTATCATTTGCAGGGCATCGGCAACATTGCGGGCAATTCGGACGGAGGCCACGCCAAAGCTGGTGATGGTCTCGGCGGCGTCCATGGCGATCAGCGTATCGTCCTCGACCACGAGTACGTCGGTGGGTAGCTCGGCAGGGCTTTGAGCCGCCGGCCCGGTGGGGTCGATGGGTTTCATGTTTTACGTCCCGAAGACTTGAGTGAGCGAAGCCCGGTGGAACCCCGGCCGCGACGCTCAAAAGCCGCCGCACCGGTTCCCGGCTGGAACCGACCATAAAACGGGCGGCCGCGTCTGTTCACTTGTGAACAAAGGAACCCCGGAACCTGCGCTACGTTGACGCTTCGGCGGCGGGGGGACCTATGACACGACAACCAGCGGCGGCGAGCGACGGCCGCCCTTTCAACAATCTGCTCCGCCGGTTGAGCGCTGCGGATTTTGCCTTGCTGGAACCATTTCTGGAAGCCGCAGACGCCAAGGCGGACGAGCTGCTCTACAATCCCGGCGACGACGTCCAGATCGTGCATTTTCCGTGCGGGCCGAGCCTCGTGTCGTTTCTGGTGGCGAATGAAGACGGCCGCGATGTGGAGACCATTCTCGTCGGACGCGAGGGCGCGGTGGGCGGCATCGTCAGCCTGGGCTATCTGCCAGCCTACACGCGCATCACGGTCAAGGTTGCGGGCCCCTTTGTGCGGCTGCGCGTCGCAAAGCTCGATGCCGCCAAGGCCCAATCCCCGACGCTGCGGTATTTTTTCGCGCGCTACGCCGATTGCATGCTGGCGCAGATCTTTCAGTCCACCGCCTGCAATGCGATCCATTCGATCGAGCAGCGCACGGCGAAGTGGATCCTGTCGGCACGGGAGCGGACCGGCGAAGACCTCGTTCCCCTCACCCACGAGCAGCTTTCGACCATGCTGGGCGTCGGCCGAAGCTACACCAGCCGCGTGATCCAGACCTTCAAAGCGGAAGGCATTCTGGAAACCCGCCGCGGGGCCATCCTGATCCGCAACCACGACGCGTTGGCGGCCCGGTCGTGCCTCTGCAACGATGCCGTCAAAGCCCATTTCGACGAGGTGTTGCGAGGGGTCTATCCGGGCGACGAAAGTGAGGCCAAATCGGCCTCCCGAGGGCCGAAATAGGCCCTTCGGACCCCCCAAAATCGCATTGTTTTTCGCGAAATCCTGACTATATTGCGCCGCAAGAAGTCAAGCGTGCCCGGTTCATTGCGGACCGGGCCGGATTTTTTTTGGGCAGGTCGCTGACAGACCCCCTTTTGCGGACCGCGCTAACAGCGGCCAGAACGAAAACGAACATGAATTTGCGAAACATCGCCATCATCGCCCACGTCGACCATGGCAAGACCACGCTCGTCGACAAGCTGCTCCAGCAATCCGGCACCTACCGCGACAACCAGCGGCAGGTCGAGCGCGCGATGGACTCCAATGATATTGAGCGCGAGCGCGGCATCACCATTCTCGCCAAGTGCACCTCGGTCGAGTGGGACGACACCCGCATCAACATCGTCGACACGCCGGGCCACGCCGATTTCGGCGGTGAGGTCGAGCGCATCCTGTCGATGGTCGATGGTGTGATCGTTCTCGTCGACGCCGCGGAAGGTCCGATGCCGCAGACCAAGTTCGTGGTCGGCAAGGCGCTCAAGCTCGGCCTCAAGCCGATCGTCGCCATCAACAAGGTCGACCGCCCCGACGCGCGCGTCACCGAAGTCGTCAACGAAGTGTTCGACCTGTTCGCAGCGCTCGACGCCACCGACGACCAGCTCGACTTCCCGATTCTCTACGGCTCCGGCAAAAACGGCTGGATGGGTACGTCGCCTGAGGACAACGGCAACGGCATGAAGCCGCTGTTCGACCTTGTCATCAAGCATGTCGCGCCGCCGGTGGTGGAAGAAGGCCCGTTCCGTCTGCTCGGCACCATTCTTGAAGCCAACCCCTATCTCGGCCGCATCATCACCGGCCGTATCTCCTCCGGATCGGTGAAGCCGAACCAGTCAGTGAAGGTGCTGTCGCGCGACGGCAAGACGGTCGAGACCGGCCGCATCACCAAAATTCTCGCGTTCCGCGGCCTCGAGCGCCAGCCGGTCGAACTCGCCGAAGCCGGCGACATCGTCGCCATCGCGGGCCTGACCAAAGGCACCGTCGCCGACACCTTCTGCGATCCGGCCGTCGAGACGCCAATCCAGGCGCAGCCGATCGATCCGCCGACCGTGTCGATGTCGTTCATCGTCAATAACTCGCCGCTGGCCGGCACCGAAGGCGACAAGGTCACCAGCCGCCTGATCCGCGACCGCCTGCTGCGCGAAGCCGAAGGCAACGTCGCACTGCGCGTGGTCGAGGCCGCCGACAAGGACTCGATGGAAGTCTCAGGCCGCGGCGAATTGCAGCTCGCGATCCTGATCGAGAACATGCGCCGCGAAGGCTTCGAGCTGTCCGTGTCGCGTCCGCGCGTCGTTCTGACCAAGGATGACGACGGCAAGATTCTGGAGCCGATCGAGGAAGTCGTGGTCGACGTCGACGAGGAGTTCTCCGGCGTGGTCGTGCAGAAGATGAGCGAGCGCAAGGCCGAGATGATCGAGATGCGCCCGTCCGGCGGCAACCGCCTGCGTCTGGTGTTCTACGCGCCGACCCGCGGCCTGATCGGCTATCAGGGCGAACTGATGACCGACACCCGCGGCACGGCGATCATGAACCGCCTGTTCCACGACTACCTGCCGTACAAGGGTGAAATTCAGGGTCGCCGCAACGGCGTGCTGATTTCCAACGAACAGGGTGAAGCGGTTGCCTACGCCATGTTCAAGCTGGAAGACCGCGGCCCGATGATGATCGAGCCAGGCTGGAAGGTCTACAAGGGCATGATCGTCGGCGAGCACACCCGCGAGAACGATCTCGAGATCAACGTCCTCAAGGGCAAGCAGCTCACCAACATCCGCACCACCTCGAAGGACGAAGCGGTGCGCCTGACGCCGCCGATCCGCATGACGCTCGAAAAGGCGCTGGCCTATATCGAGGACGACGAGCTGGTTGAAATCACGCCGAAGTCGATCCGCCTGCGCAAGCGTCACCTCGATCCGAACGAGCGCAAGCGCGCCGAGAAGAGTAAGGTCGCGCTGGTCGGCTGAGCCGGATTGCTGCTCCTCTCGTCAGAGCGAGCGCAGCGAAGCAATCCCGACAAGCTGCAACGGAGGAGCTCGATTGCTTCGTCGCAACAGCTCCTCGCAATGAGGAAAAACTGACATGCCCGGCCTTGTGCCGGGCATTGTCGTCTTATAGGCCGGGTAAAGAGGATACGTAGGGCGGGATTGACCCGCCATCGCGATTCGAGACCAGAGCCTGAGATGACCCTCCCCTCCGAAGTGGACGTTGCAATCATCGGCGCGGGCGCAGCCGGCCTCGCCGCGGCACGCACGCTTGAGAACGCGAAGCTTTCCGTTCTTACCGTTGAGGCACGCGACCGGATCGGCGGACGCAGCCAGACCCTGATCCTGCCCAACGATGTCGTGTTCGATGTCGGCTGCGAATGGCTGCATTCGGCGGACCGGAATTCTTTCGTGCCGATCGCGCGCGATCTGGGATTGGAGATCAACCAGACCCGCCCGCGCTGGCGCGAGCAAAGCCTCAACATCGGTTTCCCGCCGGAGCAGCGTGACGCGTTTCTGGCCGCGATGGATGCGTTCGACACGCGGGTCGCGGAGGCCGCCGAACTGCCGGACGATACGCCGGCGCGGCGATGGCTCGAGCCCGGCAACCGCTGGAATGCCGCGATCGAGACCATCAGCACCTACATCAACGGCGTCGAACTGGACCGCGTCTCGACCTGGGACATGGACGCCTATGAAGACACCGGTGTGAACTGGCGCCTGCAGCGCGGTTACGGCGCGCTGATAGCTGCGTATGGCGCGCCGTGTCCGGTGGCGCTCAATACAAAAGTTACACTGATCGATCATTCCGGCGCGCGCATCAAAATCGAGACCTCACGCGGCACGCTCACCGCCCGCAAGGTGATCGTCACAGTGCCGACCAGCCTGATCGCCAACCAGTCGATCCGTTTTCATCCGGCGCTTCCGGACAAGGTTGCCGCCGCAGCCGGGTTGCCGCTCGGACTCGCGGACAAGGTGATGCTGGCGCTGGACGAGCCGGAATCGCTGCCGAGCGACGGGCACTTTTACGGCACGACCGAGCGCATCGGCACCGGCAGCTATCACCTGCGCCCCCTGGGCCAGCCGTGCATTTCAGGATTTTTCGGCGGCACGTTCGCGCGCGAACTTGAGGACGCCGGCGAAGGCGCGCTGGCGGCGCAGAGCATCGACGAACTGGTGGCGCTGCTCGGCTCGGATTACCGGAGGAAGCTCAAGCCCATCGGCGAATCGCGCTGGGCACACGACCCGTTCGCGCTGGGATCATATTCGCACGCGCTGCCCGGCCACGCCGACGATCGCGCAGATCTCGCAATGCCCGTCGATGACCGGCTGTTCTTTGCGGGTGAGGCGACTTCGCCGAACTTCTTCTCCACCGCACACGGCGCGCAGGAAACGGGTGTAAGGGCGGCGGGGGAAGTGATGGGCAAGGTCGGGTCCGTTGCTCAATCAGACGTCTAGAGCGAGATGATTTGAGGTCGATGCAACAACGACCGTCATCCTGAGGTGCGAGCCCTTGCGAGCCTCGAAGGATGACGAAGAATGATGAACCGCCGCCGCCCTTCGAGGCCTCCGCTTCGCTTCGGCACCTCAGGGTGACGGCGGGCCACGATTTGAATTAAAGCCACCCTTGGATTGCTTCGCTGCGCTCGCAATGACGGCAGAACGCTGATGATCTTTCCTCGTCATTGCGAGGAGCAAAGCGACGAAGCAATCCAGGTCGCTTATCGTTTTGCTTTCACCGCGACATTTGGCGCGCTTGGCGCCTGCACATTCAATCCCGCCGCATTGGCGATAATCGATTCGAACATCGCCGCATCCCCCACCTCCGCCAGCCAGTGGCCCTCGTTGCCGAACGGCGGCAGGACCTGAAAATCCACCTTGTCATCGCCGGCCTCGACGAACGCATCCGCCATTTTCTTTGAGAACTCCGGCGGGAAATACGAATCGTTTTCCGCCACCAGCCACGTCACCGGCACCTTCGCGTTTTCGCCGAATTCGGTCGCCGCGGCGATGAGCCTTTCCGGCGCGCAGATGTTGCCCGCGCGATCGTTGGCGCGGCCGCCGCGTCCCGGCGCAAACACAACGATCGCGGAAATATCTTTCGGACTCTGATCGGCCAGCGACAGCGCGCCCCAGCCGCCTGCCGAGTGTCCGACGATCACCGACGCATCCCTGCGCACGAAGGACTGCGTACGCATGAACGTCAGCGCCGTGGTGATCGCCTCACCAGTGCTTCGCGCCGACATCGCATATTCAGCGGCCTCGCAGCCTTCCTGGTCCTCGAGGTAAGGTCCGCCGGTTTTGCCGTGGCCGAGCCGTTGCGGCACCAGCACCGCGAAACCGCGCGACACCAGTACGGAGGCCAGCGCTGCGTATTCCGGCTGCGGCATCTGCGCCCGCGCAAGCCGGTTCTGGGTCGAGGCGTGGGCGATCACGGCGAGACGGAACGGACCCTTGCCCGGCGGGCGAAACAGAACAGCTCGCGAAGGTGTGATCTGGTCCTGCGTCGGCACCAGCCAGTCCTGCCGCCGATTCGGCGACCCCTCATTGCCCTGCGGACCGAGCCGATTCTCGCCCCACGCGGGTGCCTGCGACGAAAGACCAACCGCAAGCAGCAGGGCGGCGACCTTGAACACTACGTTTTTTGTCATCTGTGGCGATCATTGCCTGCCGCTCGCGCCCAAGCCAAGCCACGCCTGTCCTCTTTCGGCACAGATCGCCCTTCACCTGATGCAAAAAGCCCACATAGTAACCGATAATTAACGATGGACCTTGAAGGCGGGGCTGCGAGTTGCTTTGATTGCACCATGAGCACGATCCTTATCGAAGTTCGTCCAGCCAAGGCTTCCGATGCGTCGGCGGTTGCTGCAACGCATGACGAAGCTTGGCGTGCCGCCTATCAGGGAATCATTCCCGGCGCCGAACTCGAAAAGCTGATCAACCGCCGTGGCCCGCAGTGGTGGGATTCCGCGATCCGAAAGGGCAGCCGCGTCAGCGTGTTGTGCTTCGGCGACAAGGTCGCCGGCTATGCCAATTATGGCCGCAACCGCGCCCGCAGCCTGCATTTCGAAGGCGAGATCTACGAGCTTTACCTGCGCCCGGAGTTTCAGGGCCTCGGTTTCGGCCGCCGCCTGTTCACCGCCGCCAAGCGCGACCTGATCCAGAGCGGGCTGAAGAGCATGGTGATCTGGGCGCTCTCCGACAACGAGCCGGCGGTCGAATTCTACCGCACCCTTGGCGGCCGCATGGTCGCGCGTTCCTCGGAGCGATTCGGCGGCAAGTCGCTCGACAAGGTCGCCTTCGCCTGGACGGCCTGAGACTTTAGAGCCAGTTCCTGAACCCCGCCTGATACCTTTGGACCGCTTTTTCGGCTTTCGGCGCCCGTCCGGATTCGCTAACCAGTCCGCGCATTTGCTCGAACAGACACAGGCCCGTTATGCGTATCGACGCGATCTCCCTCGGAAAAAATCCACCCCATGAAGTGAACGTCATCATCGAAGTGCCGGTCGGCGGTGAGCCGATCAAGTACGAGATGGACAAGGACGCCGGCACGCTGGTGGTCGACCGCTTCCTCTATACGGCGATGCGCTATCCGGGGAATTACGGCTTCATTCCGCACACGCTTTCTGATGACGGTGATCCGTGCGACGTGCTGGTCGCCAACACCCGCGCCATCGTGCCGGGTGCGGTGATTGCCGTGCGTCCGGTCGGCGTGCTGTTCATGGAGGATGAGGCCGGCGGCGACGAAAAGATCATCGCGGTGCCGACCTCGAAGCTGACGCAGCGCTACGACAAGGTGAACAACTACAGCGATCTGCCCGAGATCACGCTGCAGCAGATCCAGCACTTCTTCGAACACTACAAGGATCTCGAACCCAACAAATGGGTGAAGGTGCTGCGCTGGGGCGATGCGGAGGACGCGCGCAAGCTGATCCTCGAAGGCATCGAGCGCGCCAAGAAAAAATAATCACGGCAAACAGGCCGGAGGATTCAAACGATGCGCAGCGCAATCAGAATCCTCCGCAATCTCGTCCTGCTCCTGATCGCGGCCATCGTCGTTCTCGCGGCCGTTCTGGTTGCGAATGCATGGCGAAAACCCTCGCAGCAGATCGCCGTTTCTCCGGTCGCGCCTGTGACCATCGACAAACAGGCGGCGGCACAACGGCTGAGCCGGACGATCCGCGAGATTTTTCCGGATGCGATCGTGGTGCCCGGGCTGATGGTCGCCGCGACGGATTCGCGCAATTACCTCGACGTTACCGACAACATCTTTCGCTTCTCGCCGGTGCGCGCCACCGCCGAAGACCTCACACGCTTTCACGGCACCAACGAGCGCCTCAGCGTCGAGAACTACGCGGACATGATCCGGTTCTACCGGCGGCTGGTGCAGAACACGGCGCAGTAAGCGACCGGATACCTCGGCGTTATCCTGAGGAGCCGCGCACTCGCGCGGCGTCTCGAATGATGGGCGGTCATCACGATTGTCATCCTTTGAGGCTCGCCGACGATGGCTCGCACCTCAGATGACGACGCGCGCTAGACCGCAGGTGCCTTGAGCCCCTTAATGGCGCAAGCCGCGCGCAGCGTATTCACCAGCAGGCACGCCACCGTCATCTGGCCGACCCCGCCGGGCACCGGCGTGATCGCACCGGCCACGCCGAGCGCTTCCTGATAGGCGACGTCGCCGACCAGCTTGTTTTTGCCGTCCGCGCCCGGAATGCGATTGATGCCGACGTCGATCACGGTCGCGCCGGGCTTGATCCAGCCGGCCTTCACCATTTCCGGCTTGCCGACAGCGGCGAGCAGCAGATCGGCATTCTTGCAGATGTCAGCGAGATCGCGCGTACGCGAATGCGCGATGGTCACCGTGGCATTCTCGTTGAGCAGCAGTTGCACCAGCGGGCGGCCGACCAGATTCGATCGGCCGATGATGACCGCGTTCATGCCTTCCAGCGAAGCGTGAACCGTTTTGGCGAGAATGATGCAGCCGAGCGGCGTGCAGGGCGTCAGCGCCGGCAATCCGTTGGCAAGCCGGCCGGCATTGATCGGATGCAAGCCGTCGACATCCTTCGCCGGATCGATCGCATTGATGACCGTCTGCGTGTCGAGCCCTTTCGGCAGCGGAAGCTGCACCAGAATGCCGTGCACGCTGGCATCGGCATTGAGCTTTGCGATCAGCGCCAACAGATCCGCCTGCGGTGTATCCGCAGCGAGCTTGTGCTCGAACGAGGTCATGCCGGCGGCTTCGGTCTGCTTGGCCTTGTTGCGGACATAGACCTCGGACGCGGGATCGTTGCCCACCAGAACCACCGCCAGACCCGGCGTCAGTCCATGATCGCGCTTTACGCGCGCCACTTCGTCCGCGACACGCGCGCGCAGATCGGCGGCAATGACTTTTCCATCGATGATCTTGGCGGGCATCAGGTATCTTTCGTCTTGGTCAGGACTTGCAGGGCATCGCCCAGTCTTTTCGGATCGCCGTCCACGGCCACCTGCTTGAGCCGCGAGGTGACGCCGGACAGAACCCGCACATGGCTTTTTGGCACATGAAGCGCCTTGGCGAGCAGTTCGGTCACCGCGCGATTGGCTTCGCCGCCCTCGGCGATGGCGCGCACCCGGACTTTCACAACGCTGCGGCCGTTGGCCAGAGTTTCGATCCCGTCGATCGCGTCAAGTCCGCCGCGCGGGGTGACGCGCAATGCGATGCTGATGCCTTGAGTGGAGAAACGCCAGGGGAGACTCAAGGAAGGCTCATGCGAGAGTCGAGAACGGGATCGCCTCGCGTCAGATCACGTTCGGATAGATGTAATAGGCAATCACGCGCTGGATGAACATGATGATGAGGATGACGATGATCGGCGAGATATCGAGGCCGCCGAAATTCGGCATGATGTTCCGGATCGGCCTCAGCACCGGCTCGGTGATCTTGTAGAGGAACTCGGCCACCGACGCGACGAACCCGTTGCGGGTGTTCACGACGTTGAAGGCGATCAGCCAGGACAGGATCGCCGAGGCGATCAGCAGCCAGACGTACAGATCCAAGATGATGTTGATGATGTCGAGAATGGCGCGCATAGGGGTGCTAGTGTCCTGTATCCGACGTTTGCTTCATTCTGCAGCGCCTTCCGAGCAAACGTCGGATACGAAAGGACACTAGCAAATCTTTGATTCGAGTGATCCTTTGGTTCTGACATTCGCAAAAGCGCTCGCGAAGGATATGATACGAATGTCAGAACCGGATCACTCGCTCGCTTCCGTGGACTGCCGCCTCAATACCGGTTCGCGGCGGCGCAAACAAGAGAGGTTCCAGGCTGAATTGGCCTGGCGCCGGCGAGACCGCCCCCGATCCGTTTGTATTTTGCGTGTCTTTCGGTCGAAAAACCGGTGCGTAATTTTGCAGAATACGCGCCGAAAACATTGATTTTGGCGTTCTTGACTTGGCCATGATCGGGATTGTAAATGGCCGCTCCTGTCCGCCGCCGCCGTATCCGGCCCGGCCGATCAAGGGGCCATAGCTCAGCTGGGAGAGCGCGTCGTTCGCAATGACGAGGTCGGCGGTTCGATCCCGCCTGGCTCCACCAACACTCCAGAACCGACGCCTCAAGCCGTTATCCCACGGCCGCCATCCGATGGTTTAGACTGCGTCCCAGAAGAGGCGCGTCCGCCACGTGGCGGGCCGTCATCAACCGATGGGGCTCAGCATGCCGACCGAAAAATTTCAGTTTCCCGGTTCAGATGGACAGATGCTGGCGGCCTCGCTGGACCTGCCGGACGGCGCACCGGTCGCCTACGCCCTGTTCGCGCATTGCTTCACCTGCGGCCAGAATGTGCTGGCCGCCAAGCGGATCGCGGAGGGGCTGGCAAAGCATGGCATCGCCACACTCCGGTTCGACTTCACGGGAATCGGCGCCAGCGAAGGCGAATTCGCCAATACGACGTTTTCATCGAACATCGCCGATCTGGTGCTGGTGGCGGACCATCTGCGCAAGACACAACGCGCGCCATCCATCCTGATCGGGCACAGCCTCGGCGGCGCGGCCATTCTCGCCGCTGCGTCGCTGATCCCGGAAGCCAAATGCGTCGCCACCGTCGCCGCCCCGTCGGACCCCTCGCATGTTACGCACTGGTTCAAGGATCAGATTCCGGAGATTCTCGAAAAAGGCGAACTCGAAGTATCGCTGGCGGGCCGGCCGTTCCGCATCAAACGCGCGTTTCTCGACGACATCGCCGAACACAGGCTGATGGAAAGCGTGGCGAAACTTCACAAGCCGTTGCTGATCTTCCATTCACCCACCGACGACACGGTCGGCATCGACAACGCGACGCGCCTTTTTGTCGCGGCGAAGCATCCCAAGAGCTTCATTTCGCTGACCGGCGCGGACCATCTGCTGACGCAGAGGCGCGACGCAGTCTACGTCGCCGATATGATCGCGGCATGGGCGATGCGTTTTCTCGATGCCGTGCCTGCAGCGGATACGGCGGCTGCCGAAAGCCCTCCCGCTGGCGCCGTCGTGGTCAGCGAGACCGGCGCAAGCAAACTCCAGAATGTGATTGCCGCAGGCAAACACAGAATCCTTGCCGACGAACCGCTCGATGTCGGCGGCATGGATAGCGGTCCCGGACCTTATGATTTCCTGCTCGGGGCCCTCGGCGCCTGCACATCGATGACGATGCGGCTCTATGCGGAGCGGAAATCCATTCCGCTGGTGCGCACCACGGTGACCCTGAAACACAGCCGCGTTCACGCCAAGGATTGCGAGGAGTGCGAAACCAAGGAAGGTATGATCAGCCGCATCGAACGCACCATTGCGATGGAGGGCGATCTCGACGCCGAGCAGCGCAAGAAGCTGATGGAAATCGCCGACAAATGCCCTGTCCACCGCACGCTGACGTCGGAGATTTCCATCGTGACGCAGGCTGTTGAGTAGGACAGCCACCTTCGC
>Ga0233443_1001339_pt1 | contig 21998 bp, 17 predicted proteins | sample SI_123_September_2_FD_182784 | JGI IMG/M metagenome (GOLD analysis project Ga0233443, IMG submission 182784) | Seawater microbial communities from Saanich Inlet, British Columbia, Canada - SI_123_September2016_200_MG | ecosystem: Environmental > Aquatic > Marine > Inlet | place: Canada: British... | reverse complement strand
GTTGTATCGACGAGCTGGTCAAATTGATCGATAGCAACAAGGCGTAAACCAGCAATGCAATCTCGTTGGAACGAAACAGACGCAGCGCAGGCAAAAACTGATCTGGATTTGCGTGCCTATTCATCACGGCTGATCGGTGCTGATACGGCGCTGGTGCTGCATGGGGGTGGCAATACCTCTGTCAAATCGACACACACCGACAGGTTCGGGGACAAACTGGACATCATATGGGTCAAGGCCAGTGGCTTTGATTTGGCGTCTATGGGGCCGGAAGGCTTCACGGCCCTGGACCTGCCACGTGTGTTGAAACTGGCCGGTCTCGAAAGCCTCAGTGACCCGGACATGGTCAATGAAGTCCTCTGTGCCCGTCTGGATGCATCAGCAGCAGCGGCATCCATCGAAGCGATTGTACATGCATTGGTACCGTTCAAGTTCGTCGATCATTCTCATGCCGATGCCATTCTGACGATTTCCAATACACCAGGCGGCAAAGAACGTTTCGCCGAAATATATGGCGACCGTGTTCTGGTTCTGCCCTATATCAAACCGGGTTTTGACCTGGCAATTCAATTCCGAGATGTTATCGCCAACACGGATCTATCAGAATATGACGCTGTCATTTCCGAAAACCATGGCGTCTTTACATTTGATGATGATGCCTTCAGGTCTTATGAAAAAATGATTCTGGTTGTGAACGAAGCTGAGGCCTGGTTGCGTAACAATTACGGCAGAGCTGAGTTCCCCGTAGCTGATGCAAGTGATCCAGTTGTTGTCGCTGCAACCCGAAAAGGTGTTAGCAATCTTGCTGGCTGCGCGGTGATATCACGAAGGTCAAAGTCCATCCCCGGGTCCAATGTAGAAAGATTTGGTGCGTTGCTGCGCAAAGGCACGCTGACCCCGGAACATGTTATTCACAACAAACCATATCCTGCGATGCTGGGCGACGATTCGGAAAGTGGGTTGGCCGCGTTCCGTTCGGAATATGTCGGCTATTTTGATCGGGCAGCCGATGCCGATTTAACCATGCTGGCACCCTTTCCCCATTGGGCGTTGTTTGAAGATGGTCACTGCCGCAGTTTTGGCCCCAATCTTAAACGGGCCTCAATCTCTGCTGATGTTGCCGACACAACGCTGGAGGCCATGTATTATGCCGATCAGATCGGTGATTGGCAGGGGCTTGGCGAACAGGACTTGCGGGATCTGGAATATTGGGAACTGGAGCAAGCGAAGCTTAAACGCCAGAAACCGGCCTCGGAGTTAACAGGCAAAATCGCTGTCGTCAGTGGGGCCGCAGCGGGCATAGGTCAGGCTTGTGCAGAAGTGTTGTTTGAAAAAGGGGCTGTCGTCATTGGCCTCGATATTGATCCTTCCATCTCGGAGACTATGTCCAAACCAGGGTACGAAGGCCTTGTCCTTGATCTGACAGATGAAAATGCCGTAGCGGATGCTCTGGCATATATTGTCGACAGTTATGGTGGGCTGGATATTGTCGTGTCGAACGCCGGAATTTTCCGGACAGGCGCCATGATCGAAACTCTCGGGGACGAAGACTGGGATGCCATATTGGCTGTTAACCTCAGTTCTCATCGAAAATTGATCAAGCAGGCCGTGCCTTTCCTTCGCCACGGTATCAATCCTGGAATTGTTGTCATCGGCTCACGTAATGTGGCCGCACCAGGTGGGGGTGCTGCAGCTTATTCCGTATCGAAAGCTGGTCTGACCCAGCTTATGCGCGTTGCCGCACTGGAACTGGCACCGGAAGGCGTGACAGTAAATGCCGTGCATCCCGACGCCGTATTTGATACCAAACTCTGGACACCGGAAGCTCTCGCCACATCGGCGGCACGATATGGTTTGACAATCGATGAATACAAAACGCGCAATCTCTTGAAAGCAGAAATAAAATCCCGAGATGTGGCATGTGCCGTTTGTGCCTTTGTCGATGGCACCTTGCCTGCAACAACCGGCGCACAGCTACCTGTCGACGGTGGCAACGACCGGGTAATCTGAAAGACGTAACGTGACTTCCACTGAACCACTTTATTTGGGCCTGGATGCAGGTACGTCGGGTTTGCGTGGCGTTTGTATAGATCAACAGGCCAATACTGTTGCCAACGCGGACATCAGGTTTACCGATGCACAGGAAGCCCGTGATCCTCAGGCCTGGAAGTCTGCTGTAAATAGCATTTTTGAGGATCTGTCGGGGCAAATAAATCTGGGCCGTGTCGACGGAATCGCAGTGGACGGCCAATCCGGTACAGTCTTGTTGTGTGACGACGGGGGTGTGCCCTTGTCGGCACCGAAATTCTACAACGAGGTGCCATCAAGGGAAGCTATCGATTTGCTCGAGGGGCGCTCGCTTGTGGACGGTCAGGAAATTCCGCCGACGCTTGGTCGGGTGCTGGATTTGTGGTCAGTGGATCAGCCAGTTGGCTTTCATGTCGTCCATCAGGCCGACTGGCTTGCTGGAAACCTGTCGGGACGCTTTGATTTCAGTGATCAGAATAATGCCTTGAAGCTCGGCCATGATCCATCAACAACCGACTGGCTGTTTGACGCCACGGCGCTGCCGTTCCAATCGGATGCTTTGCCAGTTGTTTATCCTCCGGCGACATCTGTTGGCAGAGTGACTGATATGATGTCTGATGAATTTGGGTTTTCCGACGATTGCCGAATATTTACAGGCACAACGGACGGCACGGCGGCTTTTGTCGCGGCAAGTGGTTTGAACAATCTGTCACCCGGCACGGCGGTGACCTCGTTGGGAACGACTTTGGTAATCAAATCGGTTTCACCCAAAAGGGTTGATGTATCCAGCTTTGGGATTTACAGCCACCGGCTTTTTGAAAACTGGATTGCGGGTGGTGCCAGTAACACAGGTGGTGGCGCACTATTGAAACACTTTACACCGGAAGAAATGTCGGCCTTGTCGCTGAAGATCGATCCCGACGTTGCCACCGGGCTGGATTATTACCCGCTCACCTCAAAGGGTGAGCGCTTTCCCATATCAGACGCTGGTCTTGAAAGCCGAACCGAACCCCGACCAGATGATCCTGCCCTTTTCCTGGCCGGTCTGTTCGAATCAATTGCACGCATCGAAAAAAGAGGATTTGACCTGATGCAGGCCCATGGTGTGCCATATCCATCTTTGATCAAAACCTCGGGCGGGGGCAGTCAGAATTCGGTCTGGCTCAGAATTCGTGAACGAATTCTCGGGGCAACAGTAATCGCGGCGGAAGAAACCGAAGCTGCATACGGTGCGGCTTTGATCGCCTTGCATGGTGCAGTTCAGCCATGAGTACCGTTGTTCAGGGTTTGCTGCAGGTTGCGGATAAATATGACGGGTTCGTATTTGACCAGTTTGGCGTTCTACATGATGGCAACGCACTGTATCCGAATGTGACAGATGTTCTTCAACATTTACATAATCAAGGTAAGTCGGTCCTTGTGCTAAGCAATAGTGGTCGAAGTGCCAATGCAAATCTTGATTGGCTTGTATCTCTCGGTATAGACGGTGATTTGATCGACGATGTGGTCACATCGGGGGAGGTCGCGAAGGGCCACTACTTGCGTGATCTCGTAAAGGACATAGGCGCATTTTGTTACCACATCGCCAGCCCGAATGAAGTCTCTGATGAGCTGTCAGCGGAGATTGGCGGACTTCAGATCGTGGGCGATCTCAACGCATGTGATTTTGTCTATTTGTCCGGCATGCCTGCAAATCTTGTCGGGATCTGGCAAACGGATTTGCTACCGCATCTTATCTCTGCCGGGAAACCGCTGCTGTGTAGTAATCCCGACTTCGCGGCATTGGGTGGCGCAGAGTTGGTGGCCAGCACAGGCATGATTGCAAAAGGATACGAAGAGGCAGGCGGCAAGGTGATATGGGTCGGCAAACCCTATCCTTTTGTTTATGAGATCGTGCAAGAACGTCTAACGGCAGCTGGGTGTACCAGGCCTTTGTTTGTGGGCGATTCCTACGAACATGATGTTATGGGTGCCGACAATGCCGGCTTCGACACCTTTCTTGTTTTGACTGGTATTCATCAGGCTCTTTTCGACGGGGTTGATATCATCTCCACTGCACAATCGGAATTGTTTGAAGGTGGTGTTCCGCCAACCTGGATTTCTCGTACGTTGTAATCTGAAAGAACCATAAATGGTTGATATTTCGCCTGAATTTATAAATGTGTCGCAAGCCCTCGGAGCTGATCCTTTGCTGATCCAGGGCGCTGGCGGGAACACATCCATCAAGACTGACAGCAATCTGATGTGGGTCAAGGCGTCGGGGAAATGGTTGCAACATGCAGACACAGATGATGTTTTTGTTGCCGTTGATCCGGCCCGGGTGAACCGGAACATTAAAGACAATTGCGATGACCCCGTTGAAGGTGCCGCTTTATCTATTGGCCCGGTCGGGTTACGTCCATCGATTGAAACGACATTACATTCATTGATGCATCATCGTGTGGTTTTTCATACGCACTCCATCAACACAATTGCCCACGCCGTTCAACGGAATGCCGCGGAAATACTGGCCGGGAAACTTGATGGCATTCGCTGGGGGTTTATCCCTTATTCCCAGCCAGGTATGCCGCTTACCCGGCTTGTTGCCAAAGAACTGGCGGAAAAACAGTGCGACGTTCTGGTAATCCAGAATCACGGACTGGTTATTGGTGGAGATAGCCCGGATGAGGCCCTTGAATTAATGCAGGGTGTCGAAAACAGGCTTGAAACCATGGCAGCCCCGATTATCGAGCCGTCCCGAAAGGTTTTGTCGGATGCCTGCGCCGGGACCGATTTTGTTGTGGCCGATGCAGAGATAAACCATCAGTCAGGATTGGTCGCCAGTGGATTTGATCTGGCCAGCGGCGGCTCTCTCTATCCTGATCATGTTGTGTTCCTGGGCAGTGGTATCGCAGGAACGCAGACCCTTGATGAACTTGTTGAGTTTGTACAGTCCCCGTCGGGGGACTCCCTGCGGCCCAAAGCTGTCGCCCTGAAGGGGGCTGGCGTTGTGCACCACAAATCGCTAACTGGTGGCGGCGTGGAAATGCTGAAGGCGCTGGCTGAAGTTGCGCGTCGCGTGCCGGCATCTGCAGCCGTTCGCTACCTCACGGAAGAGGAAGAAAAAGAACTGGTGAACTGGGACGCAGAAAAGTATCGCCAGACTTTGTAGCCTGTTAGCCTTCAGCTTTGGCAGCTGTTATTGCCTTCAAGTCGATATCAAAACCATCCTTGATGATGTCGCAAATCTGATCATAGACGCAGCCGACGCGAATGGTTTCACAGGACACCAGATCAATGATCGTGCTGCCAAGACCTTTATCGTTGTGGTAAGGCACAAGGCCGTAGTCGATGGTGATATCGGCAACATCACGAACCTGGGCTTCGATATCTTCAAAGACAAACTTGCTGCCTGTCAGAGAAAGATTTGCAGACGACCCGACAACAGCAAAGTTGTTTTCTCGTGCCAGTCGGGCGATTTCGTCATGAAGGGGCCCCGCATTCATCAACAAATCCATGGTGCCAAGTTTGGTTGAATTCTTGAAGGCGAAAGGCGGCAGGCTTTTGGCAACCGGATTGTCCGGGATAAATGGGCCAACAATAGAAAAAGGCAGGTCGTGATCCTGTGTGATCACGCGGACGATTTCGCGGGCCTGGTCGGACACATCTACAATTGCGTTGAAAAGTTCCCAATCGCCAAAGTTGCCGCAAGGTTTGTCAAAAGACCGTTCTTTCGCCTTGTACATGCGTTCAATCGCTTCGTCGGCATGACCAACAATGGCATATCCAACACTTACGGGAAAAATGGCGACGCCACCTTTGCGGATGACATCAAACACACGGGCGGCGTCTTCCTTTACAGGTTTACCTTCAAACATGATCTATTTCCCTTGAATGCGTTCATTGGCTGGACAGCAAGATGCTGCGAGGAGACAGCATAAGCCAGGCCGGTCAATCGCATCAAGACAATTGCATCAAGTCTATTGAAGCATGTACTTCGTCAAATTCTTGTCATCTTGCATCGTAATGAGCTTGTGGCATGCTGGTTGGCATTGAACGAGCTCCGGGATTGAAGGAGCCGATTTAGGGGGAATGACGCCACCGTGATAAATACGCCTGGTCATAAAGTGCTGGATACTGCTGCGTTGGCAACGGCGGTTCAATCTGCTGACTTACGTGTATTGCTGATGGTCTTGTTTCAGATATCGGGTGATCGCCGTTGGCTTGCCGAGCCTTTTCGCCCGGCACGTGATGTCAGTTTGATTGCAGATGAAGCAGCTGGTTTTCCTGATCATATCCAGTCTGAGATCAGGGCGGCTGCGGTAGAGCTGTTATCGCGGGCTGATCAGGCTACCGCGATTGAGGTTCCTGGCGATGATTTGATGGTTGAGATGATGAGCACCTGTCTCAGCGAAACCGTGCCACCGGAATATGCCCCCATGATGCGGGAGCAGATGGGATTTGCGCCTGAGGCTGCTGACACTGTTGAGCCCACATCCAGGCCCGGAGATCAGACCCGGCCCGTCGTTATTATTGGTGCCGGCGCAAGCGGTCTGGCGCTTGGATACCAGCTACAAAAAAGGGGCATCAATTATGTAACCGTCGAGCGAAACACTGAAGTTGGCGGCACCTGGTTTGAAAACACCTATCCTGGTTGCGCGGTTGATACGCCTAATCATGCTTATTCGTTTTCCTTTGGCAGCCGATATCCCTGGAGCCGGAATTTTTCACCCCGATCGGAGATCCAGGATTATCTTGAGCGCATTTCCGGGGAGCTGGATTTACGCCAGGCGATACGGTTTGAGACACAGGTAACCGCGGCTTCCTGGGATCAGGAAAATTCTTGCTGGCAGGTCACACTGGCAACGAACGATGGCGAAGAGCAGCTTGAGGCCATGGCGGTTGTCAGCGCCATAGGTCAGCTAAGTCAGGTTTCCATGCCGTTGTTGAAAGGTGCCGATGACTTTCAGGGCACAAGTTTTCACACGGCGCGATGGCCGGCGGGAACGGACTTGAAGGGCAAACATGTTGCGATCATCGGGACCGGTGCATCAGCCATGCAAATCGTGCCGGAGATTGTGAGTGAGGTTGCTTCTCTTGGTGTCTATCAACGCAGCGCCCAATGGGTGCGTCCCATTCCTCGTTATCAGGATGCCCTTCCCGAAGGTGCGCAATGGTTGCTGAAGAACGTGCCGCTCTATGCAGCATGGTATCGATTTACGATGTTGTGGCGCTATGGCGATGGCCTGCTACCATCACTACGAATTGATCCGACATGGCCGCATCCCGCGCGTTCCCTGAACAGGGCCAATGACCGCCATCGGCAGGAGATGACCCGCCATATCGATCAGGAACTGGAAGGCCGCCCTGACTTGATCGAAAAATGTCTGCCGACCTATCCACCCTATGGCAAGCGCATCCTGCTGGATAACAGCTGGTACAAATCGCTGCGGAAAGACAATGTCGAACTGGTTACCGAGGGCATTGAGCATTTTGATGAAACCGGGATAACGACCAGTGACGGCCAGCACCACCCGGTTGATGTTGTCATTTATTCGACAGGATTCAAGATCACGGAAATGGCGTCACGTTTGAATATTGCGGGACTGGGTGGTCGTCGACTGGAAGATGCCTGGGCCGATGAAAACCCCACAGCCTACATCGGGATAACTGTCCCGGACTTCCCCAATCTGTTTTGTATGCAAGGGCCAAATACCGGTTTGGGGCACGGGGGCAGCGCAATTTTCACTGCCGAATGTCAGGCCAATTACATTGCAGTTTGTCTCGAAAAGATCGTCACCGATGATCTGGCCTCGATCGACGTCAAACCGGAAGCATTGAATGATTATGTGCGCAAGGTAGATGCCGAACATGAACAAATGGTCTGGTCACATCCCGGTATGTCGACATATTACCGTAACAAGGCCGGGCGGGTATTTTCGGTTATGCCCTGGCGGTTGGTTGATTATTGGTCGATGACCCGGGTTCCGAATTTTGAGAATTATCAACTGAACAGGAAGAAAGCAGCACAAGGCTGACATTGTGTTCTGCTCTATTTTGCCAGTTTGTCCCAGATGCTGGTCATGGAAGCACACAATTCCTCAAATATTTCAAAGCGTTGCCAATAAATTCGCTGTTTGACGGGGTCAGGATAAAAGCTGTGGTCGCCTTGTGACATAGTTGCAGCACCCGCAGTCAGGTCCGCGAAAAGGGAAAGCCCAACGCCTGCCGCAATGGCCGCCCCTTTGGCACCTGTCTCGGTACAATCAGAAACCGAAACTTCTACATCGAGGATATCGGCAAACATCTGCGGCCAGACCGGGCTGCGTGATGCACCGCCTGACAGGGTTGCGCTGTCAAAGTTGACGCCGGCATTACGCAGTTTCGCAATATGCTGCAGATGTCCAAAAACCACGCCTTCATAAATAGCATGGATCATGTGCGCGCGTGTGTGCCAACCGCCGATACCGTAAAATCCGGCCCGGGCTGAACCATTGCTGCCAGAGCCATAAATGAAGGGGTGGAAAATCGGCAAGCCCGGCATAAGTTCGACGTCAGCGACCAGCTCATTGCAATGCTTCAATACAGTGCTCTCGTCCGCCGGCACGTCATTATCCGTCAAAAATTCACGTACCATCCAGGCCAGGTTTGTCGCAGACGTAGCACTGGCTTCGGCCTCAACAAACCTGTCAGGGGAAATTGCCGCGGCCATGAAGATTGTGGGATTGGCAACGGGTTGTTCAACAATTACCTGATTGATGCTCCAGGTTCCCGCGATAATGGAAGCCTGACCAGGTTGCGTGGTGCCTGCACCTAACGCACTTGCAACAATATCAAAGAGACCTGCGACCATCGGTATGCCCGCCAGCAAGCCGGTTTGTTCGGCTGCCTCTGGCGTAACTTCGCCAATGATGTCGGTTGAATGGGACAAGGGCGGCAGCAGGTCCTGACAATCCTCCAGACCATAATGCGCCAGCAGCTCCTGGTCATATTCCAGGGCTGGAAGGCGCAGGAGGCCGCAGCCACTCATATCCGAAAAATCACTGCCGATTGTCCCGGTCAGACAAAATCTCAGATAGTCCTTGCACAAAAACGCTGTCCCGGTTTGGGCGAAAATGTCAGGGGCATGGCGTTTTAGCCATGCCAAAAGGGTCGCTGTCTGTGAGGGCCAGGGTTTTTGCAGGCAGATGTCATAGATCAGATCGTCGCGCCCGTCCGATGCAAATTCAGCAACTATTTCGACCGCACGACTGTCAAGAGACTGGATGCCCAACAAAGGCCCGTTTTGTTTATCCAGCAGATAGAGGCCGTTGCCGTGTCCACTGCAGCCGATACCCAGAATTTGCGAAGGATCAACATCAGACCGTTCGATGCAAATCCTGATTGCCTCGCTGGCCTGTTGCCAGAGATCGGGCAAGGAGCGTTCAACGTGGCCTGGCTCAGGATATTGAGACGTGCCAGGACAAGCGTGGGATGCGATCTGGGTACCAGACGTGTCAAACAACACGGCCTTGGTGACAGTGTTTCCGGCATCCAGTCCCAGTAAATATGATCCCATCCTGATACCCTCTGTTGCTGCCTGAGGTCAGGACGCTTCGTACAAAGCCCAGGCGTCATCTCCTGTGGCACCGTCATGGATCATGGCCATCAAAGATTTGACAACTCGGGAGGGATTATTATGCTGATAAATATTGCGGCCATAGACCATGCCCATGGCGCCTTGTTCCATCAAGGCATGTGATTTCCTGAATACGGTTTTCAGATCCTCCTTGCCGCCACCCCGGACCAGGACAGGACAGCGTGCCGCTTCGACAACCTTGTGGAAATCTGCCGCTTCATTGGTTGGGTCGACCTTGACAATGTCAGCCCCCATTTCACGGGCAAGGCGAACCAATGTCACAATGTCTTCGGTGTTGCCGTCGACCATGTAACCGCCGCGCTCCGAATTGGACTGCATAACCAGCGGTTCGATCATCAAGGGCATGTGGTATTTTTCACATTCGTTGCGGATGGTGGAAATATTCTTGACGCATTGCCGAAAAAGATCGGGTTCATCCGGCACCATAAACAGATTGATGACAACACAAGCCGCGTCCATTTGCAGGGCTGCCAAAATGGGTTCTTCCGCATTTTGCATCAAAGACCACATCACGCGGTGGGCGATCTTGTTATAGGGATTGCCCATGTCGGTGCGCATAACCAGGGCCGGTTTGTTTTTGCCATCAATGTTTTGCAGCAAATCTGATTGGCCGTAATTCATTTGAATGGCATCAGGCCCGGCGTCGACGAGTTGGCCGACAACCTTTGCAATATCTTCCAGTCCGTCCAGGAATGATGGTTCGTTGCAGACACCATGATCTATGGCGACATCCAGACACTTTCCTTTGCCAAACAAACGGTTCATCCGAACCTTTTTTGCGAGATACATATTCTTTCCTTATGCGTTTACGGGTTGTGGTTCGGCGGTCACGAGCGTGACGGCATGCTGTTTTGAAAGCCGTTCAAGAAATTCCTGACGCGCTGATTTTGTCATGGATTGGTTCCAGCCACGTGCTTTCGCCATGATAATCAGAACTTCATCTATCAAGGCTGTGGAAAGGCCGCCGGAAATGGCAAGGGACGTACGCCGCAGCAAAATATCCTCAAGGCAGACGACGTTTTCCTGTTCGATGATATGCAGTAATTCACGCTGACTATAGGAAGGATCGCTGATCAGCGCCTGGTCTGTCGATTGTTTCATAAAATCGATCAGGCTTTCTGCCTTGCTGCCATATCTTTCGATCAACCTGCGCAACCTGGTTTCATCCATACCTGATCGATCTCTCAGATCAGAAATCCAGTTTTCAAAATCACCATGGTCGCGCGGAAAATCCTTGCCACCACCGATGGACAAATTGTTTGTACGGGTTTTCCGTTTGCTATTCAGAATATCGAGAATCTGATCCGACACCTGCTCACCGAAGGCACGAAAGGTGGTCCATTTACCACCAATCATGCACAGGACCGGGAAGGTCCGCTGGGGTGAGTCTGGCAGGGTCCTGCAGGAATGGTCACGTGAAATGCCACCGGTTACAGAACTGTCACTGTATTCCAGGGGGCGAACGCCGGAAAATGTATAGAGAATTTCATCGGGTTGAATGACGATCTTTGGGAAAACGAACGCCAATGATTGCAAGATGTAGTCGCGTTCTTCCTCTTCGCAGCGCACATCTGTGGGATCATCAATCCTGATGTCTGTTGATCCCACCAGAACATTGCCAAAATAGGGAAACAGAATGCAGATACGGCCATCCTGGTTTTCGTAGTAAACCATCTGCTGACCGACGGCTTTTAATAAAGTGTTGTTTCTGATGATCAGGTGAGACCCTTTGGTGCCTCCAACCATCCTGTTAGCGTGACTATTATCTCCACCTTGAAGGGCACCGTTGGTGAGGTCTATCCAGGCCCCGGTAGCGTTCACGACAATCCCGGGCTCAACCGAAATCTCTTCCCCGGATATTTCATCGCGCAAAACGACCGATTTACCGTCTGATGATGCGACAGACATGTAATTGACGGCCATGGCCGATGCACCGGTCTGTGCGACATCCATAACCATTTCCAGGCCCAGACGTTCGGGATAGGTCACCCAGGCATCGAAATAGGTTGCGCTGCATTTGACGTCAGGATGCAAATCAGGCCAGCGCAAAAAAGTTTCCTTTTGCCCCTGAAAATTATGGGTCGGTGTTTCGCGTCGGGTGCGGGTAAAAAAATCGTACAATGTCAGACCCAGCTTGATAACCACGGCGCCCCGCCTGCCGGGTTTTTCCGAAAGTCCGAAGAAACGCAACAAGGCGTTCATGATGCCGGACGCATAGTCAAATACAGGTATGGTTGTCGGTAAGGGTTTTACATAATGCGGGGCGTTGCGCAGAAGGATGTTTCGTTCCTCGAGCGATTCCCGGACCAGTCTGAATTCACCTTGCTCCAGATAACGCAGGCCGCCGTGAACCATGCGCGAAAGTGCTGCACTTGCACCACTGCAAAAGTCTTTTTGTTCCACCAGCAACACATCAACATCCTGCAGGGCGAGGTCACGATAGAGACCGATGCCATTGATGCCGCCACCAACAATCAGAACCGAAGGGTTCGTTTTGCCCTTCAAGTTCGTGAGTTGATTTGCCCTTTGCAGATTTGCCACGTTTTATCCTCGGTCTGGATCCTGCCTAGGCGTCCATATCCTTGAGGTATCGATCAACAGCCGCACCCGTTTTAGCAATTTGATCAGGAGACAACACCAGGGACCCGGCGACAGCGTTTTCCGATGCTTGCTCAGGATTGCGGGCACCACATAAAGAATACGTAATACCGGGTTGTGATAATGTCCAGGCAATTACCAGTTGCGCCAGGGTTGCATCCAGACTTTTTGCAATAGGTCGGATTTCTTCAAACAGCGACGCAATTTTCTCTCGATTGTCCATACTGAAGCGCGGGTCGCCAATGCGAAGGTCATCCCCGTCAAATGTGCGGTCAGGTCCGATCTTGCCGGACAACAATCCAAGGGCCAGCGAAGAGTAGCTTAATGTTGAAATGCCATGTTCTGCACACAGGGGAAGCAAGGTATCCTCGATATCCCTGTCCAGCATGCTGTATTTCTCCTGAATGGCGTCTACTGGCCCAACTGCTACATAGGCTTTCAGGTCATCGGGACTGACGTTGCTGATGCCGATGGCCCTGATCTTTCCTTCTGCCTTTAAATCCATCAACGCACCCATGGTTTCGGCAACAGGTGTTGTCGGGTCCTGCCAGTGCGTGATGTAAAGATCGATGTAATCAGTGCGTAGACGTTTCAGGCTTTGTTCCAGCTCATAGCGAATGGAGTCGGCGCCGAGATGCCGGTGGACCGGCTTGTTGTCGTTATCGAAAAAATGATTGCCCTGTTGGGTATGCCAGACCAGGCCGCATTTGGTTGCCAGGACAACCTCGTCGCGACGGCCTTCTATTGCTTTGCCGACGATTTCTTCTGATCGGCCCATACCGTATGCCGGGGCTGTATCGATCAGGGAAACCCCGCTATCAAGGGCTGCCTTGATCGCCTTGATGGACAGGTCTTCGTCCGTTCCACCCCACATCCAGCCACCAATGGCCCAGGTTCCGAGGCCGACAACAGATGCATCGATATCTGTGTGCCCAAGTTTGCGCGATGTAACAGTCGGTCGTTCCATTGTGGCGGTATCAGTCATTTACATTTCCTCGTTATATTTTTTCAAAACCAGATTGGCTGTCGTTTCGTCCGAAACCAGGACCTTGATATGTTGTCCTTGCAGAACGCTGTGGATTGGCACGGCCTTGTCGGCGCCGGCTGCAATTCCGATTGAGAGTGGAATCTTGTGCATTTCCGGCAAGGTCAGTCCGATGATCCGTTCATTCAGATCAAAAGGGCCTGGATTGCCGGTCTGATCGACCAGATGGGCAAGCATTTCGGCAATTGCGCCGCCACCCACGATGCTTTTCCGGTCTTGCTCCGCACCTTCATACAAATCAAAGAAGCTGGAACTTTCCGGCAAGATAGAGCCAATACCAACAATGGCAATTGTTGCTTCACGGGCGCGATCAAGAACTTCCTTCACCTGGCTCATGGCAAGCAGCATGTCTCTTTGTTCGGCTGTTTCCGCAAATAAGGGCGCATGGATCTGGAAAGCCGTACCGCCCAGTTTGTCAGCCAACTGTGCGGCGACGTAATTGACATCTGTATAAAGCTTGCCTTGCACGCCACCGGTTGCCGGAACAACGGTTACGTCGTATTTCCTGTCCGGTCTCAGGGCCTCAATGACAGCGCTGACGCCGCGACCACCAGAGATACAAATCGTATCTCCATCTTTCAGGTTTTCCAGCAGGTACAACGCGCCAGCCTGGCCAACAGACTTCAGAACAATGTCGGATTGTTCAGACAAGGTCGGTGTGATGACGGCGTCAACCAGACCACTGATGGCAGCGATGCGGTTTTCCAGATCAAATTGTGGCTGCCATGGCGTGTTAACCGAGATTTCAAGCATACCCTGATCGCGGCCCTGTTTGATCAGGCGGTTGACCTTGGCTGTGGACAGCTTCATTTCGACAGCAATATCGGACTGCTTCATTTGCTCGACATAGTGCATCATCAAGACACGGTAAATCTGTCGTGCCGATTCGTATGTTTGAACATCAGTCATGATCTGGTCTGACCTGCGGATCAGGCTTTTTTCTTGTTCAGCATGTGGTCAAAGGATACCGCTGCCAGAAGAATTGAGCCGCGAATAATATCCTGCCAGTAGACCGAGACATCCAGCAGAGCCAGCGAACTGGTCACAACCGAAAGCAGTACGGCACCGAGAATGGCACCGAGGATCGTACCGACGCCACCGTTCAGACTGGCCCCCCCGATGACCGCTGCCGCAATGACGTTCAGTTCCATGCCAAGGCCAAAATGCGGCGGTGCAGAAGCAAAACGTGCCATATAGATTACGCCTGCGATGCCACAAAGGGTCGAACACAGAACGGTCGACAGGAAGACCACCTTCTTGGTTCGAATACCGGAATAGGCTGCCGCTTTTTCGTTGCTGCCTGTGTAGAAAACTTTCCGGAAAATTGTTGTTCGGCGCAGCATGAAGTCAAAGATAATGACCAATACGACAAACAATATAATAACGAAGGGGACGGGGCCGATGGCACCCTGTCCGATAAATTTGAATTCCGCGGGCAAGGTATACAGACCCAATGGGCGGCCTTGTGTAATCAGCAAACAGGCACCGCGGGCGATCACCATGAAAGCCAATGAGACAATAAAATGATGTAGACCGATCCGGGTTACACACCAGCCCATGGCCCCGCCAACACCGGCACAGGCGACAATTGTAATCGCCGAGGCTGTCCATGGATCGACGCCGTTCAGGAACAACCAACCAGCAAGAACCATGGCAAAAGTCACAACGGATCCCACGGAGAGATCGATGCCACCTGAAATCAGCAGGATGGTCATGCCGACAACGACAATGCCTTCAACGGCAAATGCCATGGTCATGGCTCGCATGTTTACCCATGTCAAAAAATAGGGAGAAGCAAACGACATCACGATGAACAGGATTGCGATAATAACGATCAGGCCGGTTTCACGCATGCTGGCAATGCGCTTCAACCGGGCCATGGCATTGACGTCCTGTCTGTGTTCTGGTTGGCCTGGCTGACCTGAGTTGGTCGTGAGGGTCGCTTCTATAGTGCTCATGATGATGTCCCCGTTTCATATTGCTCTGGTCGTGTGCTCGCCAGCGCTTCTGTCTGGGCGATTGATGCCAGATGCATGATATTTTCTTCCGTCATCTGATCGCCATCGACTTCGCCACTGATGATCCCGTCCCGAATGACCATGACGCGATCACACAGGCCGATCAGTTCCGGCAGCTCTGAAGAAATAACGATGATGCCCACGCCATCGCGGGCAAGATCGCGCAGTATTTTGTGAATTTCGGATTTGGCACCGACGTCCACGCCCCGGGTTGGCTCATCCAGGAAGATCACCTTCGGATTAACCGACAACATCTTGGCGATGGCGACTTTTTGTTGATTGCCGCCGCTTAAGGAAGACACCGGGTGATTGATGTGTCCGTATTTGAGGTTCAATCGTTCCCCGAGTGTCAGTGCCTGGCGGGCTTCACGGGCGTTGTCGACGATGCCCAGGTTGGAGGAAATCTGCTCAACCGATAAGGCCGAGATATTGGCGGCGATTGAGAGATCAAGAAAAACGCCATCACCTTTACGATCTTCGGACAGATAGACCATGCCGTTGGCAATGCTGTCCTGATAGTTCCTGATTTCCATGGGCTGGCCTTCCAGCAGCAGATCACCAGTGACGGCTTCGCCTTCCAATCCGCAGATCCCCTTGGCAATTTCACTGCGGCCAGCCCCGATTAATCCGGCCATGCCCAGGATTTCACCGCGATTGACGTCGAAGGAGACGTTCCTGAAACGGCTGGCTTCACAGAAATTATCAACTTTCAGAATGACCTCGCCGGTCGTCTCAGCGTCTGATTGTTTGGGCGGATAAAGATTATCTATAACGCGTCCGACCATGCTGTTAACAACGTCGTCGGGTGTGATATCTGCCACATCATTAGTGACGATATGCTGGCCATCCCGGAAGACAGAAACGCGGTCACAGTTTTCAAATATTTCGACCATGCGATGAGAGATGTAGATGATCGAAATGCCATTGGCGGTCAGGTTTTTCATGATCCGGAACAAGACTTGCGCTTCGGTTTCTGTCAGTGCCGCAGTTGGTTCGTCCAGAATCAGAATGCGACAGTCAAGCGTCAGAGCCTTGGCGATCTCGACGAGTTGCTGGTTGGAAATTGATAGGTTCTTGACCAGTGTTCCCGGATCAATAGGGCTTAATTGTGCAAAGACCTCGCGCGCCCTTGTGTGCAGATCGTTGTAATTCATCAGGATGGATTTGCTGGCGTTGGTTTGCGCCATGAAGATATTTTCTGCCACGGTAATGTCGGGGCACAGGGCGATTTCCTGGTGAACAAATCCGATGCCCATTTTCTGGGCTTCTGCCGGCGAAGAGATGTTGACTTTTTCCCCGTGGATATAAATGTCGCCGCTGTCTGGTTGATGAATACCGTCAATGATGTTCATCAGTGTCGATTTGCCAGCGCCATTCTCTCCGGCCAGAGCGTGGATTTCGCCGGTGCGGAGTTCAAAATCAACCGCATTCAGGGCCTGCGTGGCGCCGAACGATTTGCTGATTTTCGAGATATTCAACACTGTTTGCGGTGACATGGCCCTGACTTTCGATTTGCAAAGTTCGCGCGGAGACAATATCGCTGCCGAAGTCGCGAACTATGTAAATGGATAAAGGGGGGAGGGTTGCTGCCCGCCAGATTGAACTACAGGGAGGAAGTTCAAGTCCGGCGGACAGCAGTCCGGTCGAAAGAAGTCGCTTACTGAGTGCGACCCTTCATGTATGTACCGAGTTCAAAATCGTCGGCATTGGCTTTGGTGATGACGGCGAAACCGTTATCAACGAAAGGCACGCCCATCGGGTTGAAGCCTGTACGCTTGTAGTCGTTGAAGGGATCGATCAGGCCGGAACGTGTGGCCATGAATGTCAGCATGAAGCCCATGTAACCTTGCATGCCCTGGTTCGGGTTCAAGGCCTTGTGGATGTTACCGGCTTTGATGTGCTCCAGCGTTACAGGTGTAACGTCAGCATGCATGATGATGACTTTGGCTTTTGCTTCCAGAACAGCTGCAACAGCACCTTCAGCAGAACCGGCTTCCGGGATCCACAGCGCGCCCAGTTTCGGGTTGGCCTGGATCATGGAAGATACTGCAGTATAAGCTTTGGACGCATCCTGGTTTGTTGCCTGACGGCCAACCAGCTTCATGTCCGGATAGTTTTTCTTCATGTAGGCGATGAAAGCCGTGACACGCAGGTCATGGTTTGACTGACCTGGATTTTCCAGAACGCCATACTCACCTTTTTTGCCCATCAGACCGGCGATTTCGTCGGCTGCATATTTGGCTTCGGCAAGGTTGTCGGACGTGATGTAGGAAACCCGGTTTGACTTGGGCGAATCAGCCGCAAAAGTTACGACCTGGGTACCGTTCTTGATGGCACGGTTGATCGGTTCAATGAACGGGTCAGCATTCATTGGGTGCAAAAGGATGCCGGCTGGCTTCTTTGCCAGGTCCTGTTCGAAAGAGGCAATTTGCTTGGTAATGTCATAGTCAGGCGTGCCTGAGAAAATGACTTCACAGCCCATGGCCTGAGCTGCCTGCTTGTAGCCCTGATAAACCGGTACCCAGTATGGGTGGCTCGAAACCATCACATTCATGATGTAGGTTTCGCCTGGCTCACAAGCGAACTTGGTTCCAGCGGTTGCAGATTGTGTGGCCAGTCCAGCCACCAGCGCGACTGTTGCGCCAAGAAGTGTTTTTCTAATACTCATCGTTAATCTCCTGTTGTAAATTTGCCTGTTGGCTGCGTGCAAAACCGGTTGATTGGTAACTTCCCCTTGGCCAGCCCGGCACGCCCTTCGATAAATTTCGCTTAACCCCCCCTGGTTCAAAATTCGTTTGTTTTGATCGGCAATGCGGTCTGAACCAGGGACTGTTATTTTTACGCTGCCGACTGAAATAAATTTCAGGACCTGAAATCGATTTCGGGCTGGAGGATAAGCTGGCAAAATCTAATGTGTCAATAAATAATATTTAATATAGTGAATAATAATACTTAATATTACGCTGCAGTGCGGTAACTATTTTGAATTGTTCACGGAATCAGCCCTCCGCGAAATGATCATTCGTGGGACAAAAAGTGAGATTTTGGCTGTTTTGATGACTTCAGAGGGCAGGATCAGCCCATTTTTGACATTTTTTGCAAAAATACCCGCGGCGAGATCAGCGATTTCTGATCAGCCAAAGCAACAGTGATTAAGCATCAAGTCGTGCGAATACTCGGCAGACCAATGCCCGTTGCGGCAAAGCCGCCATCCACATTCAGCGTGTGCCCGTTGATATAGCTGGCCTTGTCACTGGACAGAAAAAACACAGCTTCCGCCAGTTCTTCTTCGGTGCCGTAACGGTTCAAAGGGATGGCGTCATGATAATCAGCGCGGATATCCGCTGTGTGGACTTCCTTTGCCATGGCCGTGTCGACCGGACCAGGGGAGACGGCGTTGACCCTGATGCCGTGATTGCCAAGTTCTGCGGCTTGTTGTTTCGTCAAATGCATCAAGGCGGCTTTGCTGGTGCCATAGGCGACGCGCAGCATCGATGCCCGGGTGCCGGAGATGGACGTAATATTGACAATGCTGCCGCCCCCGTTGGCCATCATTGCCGGAACACAAGCCTGGGTACAGATGAAAGGGCCGTTCAGGTTTACAGCCAGAACACGCGACCATTCCTCAAAACTGGTTTCAACAACGGGCTTAAAGACGGCGATGCCTGCATTGTTCACCAGGGCATCAATCCGGCCAAACCTGGCAAGGCCTTCTTCGACAGCATGTGCAACCTGATCCGGCTCCGAGACATCACATTCAATCGCCAGTGTAAGTTCGTCTGCGTTGAGTGCGTCTCTCGCTGCGGCTTGGACCGTGCCATCAATATCGATCATAATGACATGCCAGCCTTCGGCGAGGAACTTTTTCGACGTTGCCAGACCAATGCCGCGGGCGGCGCCGGTGACAAATACAACCTTTTTCATGTGATTTTTCCCGAACAATATCTACGACAATCAAACTATCCTTGCGCATTCGGCAGCAAGATGGAATGCAGGGGCCATCAAAAAGATGTACGTCAGCGACCCTCAAACAGGGCGGCATCTTCTGATGCGGCCTCGGCGATATGCTCAACAAGTGCGCGGACGCGCGCGTTGTGACGCATGTCTTCATGAAAGGCCAGCCAGAGCTCGCCGGATTTCTCGTTGTCTTTTAACGGACTGATGACAGGCTCAAGATCCGGCCAGATCGTACCAACGATGCACGGCAACAACGTCAGGGCGGCACCTGTTGCAGCGACCTGGGCGTTGGTAATCAAGCTGCTTGAGCGAAGGATCAGATCGACGTCAGGAATATGATCGACCATCCAGTCTTCGGTTTCTTTCGCCAGTACACCGCCGTCCCAGACAACAAACTGCTGCCTGGCCAGGTCAGACAGTTTTTTCAACTTTTTTGTTCCTGGAATCTTTTCGATCCGGTCAGCTCGCCCAAAGATGCCCCAGCGCAAATTCGCGATCTTGCGGCCAATCAGGGATTCGTCCGTGGGGCGTCTGGGCCTCAGGGCGATGTCGGCTTCTCGTTCGGAGAGGCTGAGAACCCGGTTCTCGCTGCTAATATTTACGGTCAGACCGGGATGCTTTTGCCGGAACGATTTCATATGCCGGGTCAGAAAACAAACAGCCATGGTCTCAGTTGCGGTAATCCGCAATTCACCGGTCAGGTCCTGATCATGACCGCTGACGGTGCGATCAGCAGAGAATACTGCCTGCTCCATGATTTCTGCAGCCCGGACAACCTCCTGCCCCGCTGCCGTCGGCACGTATCCTCCGCGCCGGCGATCAAACAACATCGTTTGGACCGTACCTTCGATCTTGTCCAGGCGCCGAAATGCGGTTGATACATTCACACCTATATTGGATGCGGCACCTGTTACGCCATGGGCTCTGAAAATAGCCAGAACATAGCGATAATCATCCCAGGACAATTTGTTTGATGTTTGCATTATTGCGAGTCCAATTTCGGATATTGCATATAGATTTTCATATTTGCAAATGTTGTAATCGCTGGCAATAATTAAATGATGGAGCGGAAGTAATGCAAAATATCGTGATTGTCGGCGGCGGGTTTGCCGGTGTCTGGGCGGCCATGAGCGCTGCAGCCGAGCGCAACAGCCAGGCTGTGCCGCCGAAGGACGTGGCAATTACGCTGGTTAGCAAAGATCCGGCTCTGGTCATTCGGCCCCGACTTTATCAAGGCGCAGAAGAAGAAATGCGGGTTCCCCTGTCGCCGCTCATGAAAAAGATCGATGTCGTGTTTATGGTTGCCGAAGTCTCTGACATCGATCCGTCTGCAAGGCTGCTGACCCTGTCAGGCAAAGGTGACAGCCAGAATCTGTCATGGGACAGCCTTATCCTTGCCACGGGCAGTCAATTGCGCAAATTGCCGATCCCGGGTGCACAGCAATACGGATTTGATAACGACAGTTTTGACGGGGCCGCAAGGCTTGATCAGCATCTGGAAAATCTGGACCAGGGCAATGCGAACCAGGCTAGTAACGAAGCTTCATCGACTTTTGTAGTTGTGGGTGCCGGTTTTACGGGTATTGAAACAGCGACAGAACTACGGGGCCAATTGGGCGATGGTGCAAGGATTGTTCTACTTGACCAGGCAGCGGATGTCGGAGAGGGATTAGGTGCCAGCGCCAGACCGATAATCAATACAACGCTGGCAAGTTGTTCAATCGACGTGAAAACAGGGGTCGCGATAACGTCTCTTGATGCGCAAGGCCTGACTTTGCAAAGCGGAGAAGTTATCAAAACATCCACAGTGATCTTCGCAACCGGTCTTGAAGCCAGTCCATTGACCAGATGTTTTGATACGCCGTTAGACGAAACCGGAAGACTTTCTGTAAACGAATTTTTGAAACTCGACCATTTCCCTTCTGTATTCGTTGCCGGGGATGTCGCTCGTGCGAGGACGGATGATCAACATGTCTCGATGATGTCCTGCCAACATGCGCTCAAGCTGGGTCAGCACGCCGGCCATAATGCTGTGCGTGACCTAACGAATAAACCCATGCGAAAATATCAACAGGAACGTTATGTAACCTGCATGGACCTTGGCCCGGCAGGTGCCATTTTCACAACAGGGTGGGAGCGTGAAGTTTCCAAAACCGGAGAGGAGGCAAAAACGCTCAAGCGGAACATCAATGAAAAACTGATCTACCCGCCTTTACCAGAAGCAGGGAAGGCTGCGATCTATGACTTCATCGCCTTTGATCCACCTGTGCAATCTACATAATGGTCATAGATCAAAAATAACGGCTGCCATTAATAAAACAGCAGCCGTTCTTTCAATGTCGGCTTGTTTGCCTATTCGACAACAAAAGTAGACTGAAGGGCAACGGGTTTGGAGATGTTGTGGAAATTCGGTGAAGTTGCCATCACCATCTCATGTATCTCCCTGAACTTCTCCTCGCTGGCATCTCCCTTGATTGTAACGGTGTATTCAAGCCCGTCGTAACCGGGTGACACATTGGCATCAAGTCCAAGGAAACCTCGAAGATCGATATCGCCTTCGGTGGTAATCTCCAGTTTGTCGATACGAATGCCATGCAGGGCGCAAAGGGCCGTATAGCCAACAATCATGCAGGCGTTGAGAGCCGAAATGAGGTACTCCTGCGGATTGGCAAACTGGTTGGTACCGCCAAGTTCTTTGGGTTCATCAATGTCGATTGTAAAATCACGGGCAATT
>Ga0233443_1001323_pt1 | contig 22122 bp, 19 predicted proteins | sample SI_123_September_2_FD_182784 | JGI IMG/M metagenome (GOLD analysis project Ga0233443, IMG submission 182784) | Seawater microbial communities from Saanich Inlet, British Columbia, Canada - SI_123_September2016_200_MG | ecosystem: Environmental > Aquatic > Marine > Inlet | place: Canada: British... | reverse complement strand
AAAATAGTTATGTAGAGCGACTACACGCCTATTTTTGTAACAAAAAAGACAAACAAAACTTCTGCGCAATATGGGTAGTTTATTTATTGCGCGTTACCTTACATAGGAATCATCATGCCACGAATTGCAAAAAATATAAATGCAGCCAACAGTCCCGAAGCAGGAACAGTAATAACCCAAGCAGCTGCAATTTTAATTAAATGTGAGCGCTTAACCAGCTCATACTTGTAGACTCGCTTTAATTGCTTACGTTCTTTTTTAGTGAAATGAGCCTGGGACGCCTTATCTTTTAACTGTTTTAATAAAATTTGTTTTTTGGGAACAGATGCCGCCTTGAATTTTAACAAGAATGATTCGATGACTTCAGGGGAATCGGCTTCATGATGCAACTTAATCTCATCAACCATGTGATCGTAGCTTCTTTTTAAATACTCTCGAATAAAACCAATACCAAAAATACCACCAACCGCAATGTGTGTAGAACTGACAGGAAGACCCAACTGTGATGCAATAATGACCGTAATTGCCGCAGCCATTGCAATACAAAATGCCCGCATTTTATCAAGTTCAGTAATTTCAGAACCCACTGTGCGTATTAATTTGGGGCCATATAAAGCCAGTCCTAACGCTATACCAATCGCCCCAACCATCATCACCCACAAAGGAATCGGTGCTTTGGCAGAAATATTTCCATTAACCACCACGTCACTGATAGCGGCTAACGGACCAACGGCATTGGCAACATCATTAGCACCATGAGCAAAACTCAATAATGCTGCTGAAAAAATTAAAGGAATGGTAAATAATTGGTTAATACTGGCTTTTTCATTAACTAACTGATGGGCCGCTTTTGAAACCATGGGTTTAACCCCAAGATAAACGATAAAACCAACCACTAAACCAATACCAGATGCCGTAATAAAATCTATTTTCCAAATTTTCTTTAATCCTTTTAGTGCAAGATAAGTCGCAAATGCCGTTGCCATGACCGCTATCAATATCGGAACCATTTTTTTAGCAGCCGTCAACATATCCTCTTTATAAGTAATACTATGTTTAATAAGATACAAAAAACCTGCAGCAATCAGCCCACCAAGCACAGGAGAAATAACCCAACTGGCAGCAATAGCAGCCATTTTATCCCAATTAGCAATACCCAAACCACCTGCCGCAATACCAGCACCCAACACACCACCCACAATGGAATGTGTTGTTGAAACAGGAGCACCCAATGCGGTAGCAATATTTAGCCAAACACCACCCGCCAGTAATGCAGCCATCATTAACCAGATAAAGGTATCTGCATTGGTAATCATCGCAGGGTCAATAATCCCCTTTTTAATCGTACCCACAACCTCACCTCCAGCCAATAACGCACCAGAAGCTTCAAAAACGGCCGCAATAATAATAGCCCCCGTCAAAGTCAATGCCTGAGATCCTACCGCAGGCCCCACATTGTTAGCCACATCATTGGCTCCAATGTTCATCGCCATATAACCGCCAATAACAGCAGCAATCATCAGCATGGTATTGTCACTACCTGCACTTAAGAAACCTGTAAATTGCATAACACCAACGAGAAACAGCAATCCAACACCGATACGAAAAATAGCGGCCTGATTTCCACTGGTCACCTTTTCTATCTTGTTGACATTCTTTAATTCCATTTTGGGTTTCCTTATTTTTCACGGGGAATAGAATTGTAATAGCGGATCAAATTATTATCAACAATTAATCAATTCAGTTATTCTTGATCTCCCAAAATAATAAATTCCCCAGACAAAACACCACCCTATTCAAATGCATTAAAGCATTTGGACGGTTTACCGCATTCTCATTACAATTTTAACAACTCTACTGAATTAATAGACACAAAAATAACACACGACTTAAATCCGAACTTGGGCAAGCTATTTCCTCACCAAACAAAACTCTGTTATTATATTTGACCTAAATCCTAAAAATAAAGTTCTTTTGCCCGTTAGGGCATCATATTCAAAATTCAAGACCAAATAAGATGCAACCCATTGATCCCGAAATCATTAAGCAAAAACAGCAAGCAATGCAACATTATCGTACTCGATTAATGGTCATCAACAAGCGATTACAACAATCGACTGACTTTAACAATATCATCACTGAATTAGAGCAACCTATTTTAAAATTACTAAAAGCTCAAAGGATCACGTTGTATCGTCTGGAAAATAATGGCAAAGAATTAATTTCGGCTTTTAAAACAGGCACTACCCCCAATAATATACGTATTCCACTCAGTACATCGTCAATTGCAGGTTATGTTGCACTCAGCCAAAAATCCTTACGTATTGATGATGTCTCCAATGACAAAGCCTTATCAGCCGTCCATCCAAAACTTAAGTTCAATCATCATTTTGATAAATTGAGCGGATTCAATACCAAAGCCATGGTTGCCACTCCGATCAAAAAAGGACAAGTTGTCATTGGTATTTTACAACTGATCAATCAAACAGACGAAGGTATTTTTGTTGATAACGACATGCTAAAAGCAGAAGAATTAGCCAATGTCATTGCAAAAAAATTCAGCAAAGACTCAAATGCCACCAAAGGCCCATTCGACTATTTATTACACAACAACCAAGTTACCCTAAAACAACTGAAAGATTTTGATGAACGAGCTCGAAAACAAAAAACCACCATTACCTCGTTATTAATGACCGAGGCGCGCATCAGCAAAGATGAAATAGGCTTGTCACTTGAAAAATACTTTCAGATTCCATTTATGTCCTTCGACCCCAACATCCATTTACCCACTGAACTGTGCCAAAACCTTAATACAGCGTATCTTAAAAAACAGGGATGGATTCCAATTTCAGGCAATCAGGAAGAAGCAATCATTCTTATTGATAACCCAAGTGATTATTCTCGAATCATGGAAATGGAGCGGGTGCTGGATGTCGACAAAATCATCTTAAGAATTGGTTTAATTGACGATATCTACCAATACATTAACAGCTTAACTGAAACCAGCGAAGAACACCTACTCGATGACCTAATAGACCAACTCACCATTGACGAAAGTAACATTGTCGAGGAACATAAAGAAGAATCTATCAATGATCACGCCATTGTCCAGCTGGTCAATCAAGTCATCACAGATGCCTACAATGCCAATGCTTCTGATATCCACGTTGAACCTGGCAAAGAAAAACAAGCTACCAGCGTTAGAATTCGGGTTGACGGACTTTGTCGAGCCTTACTTGACCTACCTTATCACCGAGCCAAAGAAGTTATTGCCCGAATTAAAGTCATGGCAGGCATGGATATTTCAGAAAGACGCAAGCCTCAAGACGGCAAATTAAAAGTCAAAATCAAAGGTCAAACAGTCGAATTACGAGTAGCAACCATACCGACCGTTAATGGTGAATGTGCTGTTCTACGGATACTGGCATCAGGCGGTGCCCTACCTTTAGAAAAATTAAACCTGTCTCCAGAGAATTTAAAAAATGTTGAAAAACTCACCGAACATCCTCACGGTTTAATTTTAGTCGTTGGCCCCACTGGCTCAGGCAAAACAACCACATTACATGGCGTACTCAACAAATTAAATAGAGTAGATCGAAAAATATGGACGGCAGAAGATCCCGTTGAAATTACTCAACCAGGTCTACAGCAAGTTCAAATATCAAGAAAATCTGGTTTTACTTTTGCTGATGCCATGCGATCATTTTTAAGGGCTGATCCCGATATTATATTGATTGGTGAAATGCGAGATAAAGAAACTTCTCATATTGGCATTGAGGCTTCTTTGACAGGTCACCTGGTCTTATCTACTCTACACACTAATTCAGCCCCAGAAACCATTACAAGACTACTTGACCTTGATCTTGACCCCATGAGCTTTTCAGATGCACTATTGGGGGTATTGGCACAACGCCTAATGCGAACACTTTGCAAATCATGCAAACAAGCTTACCAACCACCTCAGCAGGAAATAGATTACTTACGCAGACAATATGATCCTGACAATCCAGAATCACTACAAATTGACACCACCAATCTAACACTTTACCGAGCTAAAGGCTGTGAACATTGCGGAGACACAGGTTACAGTGGGCGCACAGGCATCCACGAACTGTTAATGGTCGATGATGAGATGCGAAAACTAATCTACAATAAAAGTAGCGTTGCTTTAATTAAAAAACACGCCATTAAATCGGGTATGAAAACTTTATTACAAGATGGTATTATCAAATTACTCAATGGTGAAACAGATATTCAACAATTGCATCGTGTTGTTGCCGAATAAACCCATTAAATTTAAGGAAAACCATGAAATTCAGCGTTCAACAAGAAAATATCAGTCAACACAAAACTCCTTGTTTGATTTTATTTGGCAATGAAGAATCACCACTTTCAGCTCAAGCAGAAATATTAGACCAAGCCTGCAATCAACAACTATCAAACATCATCAAACAAGGTGACTTCCAGGGAAAATCAGGTCAAACCTTGCTACTCTATCAACTTGACAATATATCGGCAGAACGCTTATTACTGGTTGGTTTGGGAAAACAGGATAAAATTACACCTCAAAAGTTCAAAGACGGTATTACCGCTGCATCGAAAATATTAAAAAATGCAACCATCCAACAAATCACGGTATCTCATCAAGTTTCAATCACAAACAAAAACAACAATTGGGTGATTAAAAACTTGATTGATGGCTTTGAGTCCAATCAATACGATTTCACTGACTGTAAATCGGATGATCCTGACAATGAAAAAAATCCATTAGAAAATTGTATATTTTTGATAGATGATGATGCCAGTATTGTAGAACAAGCCATTGCAGAAGGTACTGCAATATCCAGCGGCAAAAACCTAGCAAAAACACTATCTAATCTACCTGGCAATATTTGTACACCCAGTTATCTAGCTGAGCAAGCACAAAAACTACAGGACTATAAGAATATAAAAGTCAATATTCTGGATGAAGCCGAAATGACTGAATTAAAAATGGGGTCATTACTGTCAGTTTCCAGAGGTAGCCAAGAACCTGCCAGGCTTATCGCCATTGAATACACGGGCACACAAACAGACAGCGCGCCCATTGTGTTGGTTGGCAAAGGCTTAACATTTGATGCAGGTGGCATTTCACTCAAACCATCATTAGGCATGGATGAAATGAAATATGACATGTGTGGTGGCGCCAGCGTCATTGGCACATTACTCGCTTGCGCTAAATTACAACCCAAAATTAACGTTGTTGGCATTGTTCCCAGCAGTGAAAACCTACCTGACGGCTTAGCCAACAAACCAGGTGACATTGTCACCAGTATGGCAGGAAAAACCATCGAAATATTGAACACAGACGCAGAAGGTCGCCTCATTTTATGTGATGCACTGACCTATGCAGCACGCTACAATCCAAAAACAATCATTGATATTGCAACCCTGACAGGTGCTTGCGTCATCGCATTGGGAAAACATGCTTCGGGCGTTCTGGGTAATGATGATGATTTAATTCAAGAACTCATCAACGCAGGACAACAATGCGATGACCGTGTATGGCAACTGCCCTTATGGGATGAATACACCAAACAACTGGACAGTAATTTTGCCGACATTGCCAACATTGGTGGCAAAGAAGGTGGCACTATAACGGCAGCCTGCTTTTTATCCTTATTTACTGAAAACTATCACTGGGCTCACCTTGATATCGCAGGTACAGCTTGGGTCAGTGGCAAAGACAAAGGTGCTACGGGACGACCCGTTTCGTTATTGATGCAATACCTATTAAATAACGCAGAATAAGCCATTGAGCCAAGTTGATTTTTATATATTACCTGATAGCACTCCAATTTCACGCCTACAATTTGCTTGTCGATTAATTGAGAAAATATTTACATTGGGACATAAAATTTATGTCTCAATGGATCAAACGGATGAAATCAATCAAATTGACAAGTTATTGTGGACATTTAGAGAAACCAGCTTTATTCCTCATGGCTTCAGCAATACTAAATATTTGGAATTAACACCCGTTATTATTGGTCCAGCCAATACGTCAATACAACGTGAGGTATTGATTAATTTTTGTATCCAAGCGCCCGACTCATGCAACAATTTCAAACGCATCGTTGAAGTTTTAAATGACCAGCCCCACATCAAAGAATCTGGCAGGCAACGCTATAAACAATATTGTCAGATGAACCATGAGGTAATCACCCATCATGCATAATTTTATAACCACCCATGAAACCACCATCAGATTGGCATTTTTTATTGGTGTATTCATGATCGTTGCCCTCTGGGAAATCGCCTCTCCACGCAGAACCTTAACTGAATCAAAAATAGTTCGCTGGTTTAGCAACCTATCCATTGTCGCACTCAATACAGTCATTGTACGACTGTTATTTCCAGCTGCTGCTGTCGGCGTCTCTGCCTATGTGTCCACTCACCAGTGGGGCTTATTAAATTACTACAACCTGTCAACGCCTGTTGCCATCATCCTTGCAGTCATTGCGCTGGATTTTATCATTTATTTACAACATGTTTTGGTTCATGCCGTACCTGGATTATGGAATTTACATCGAGTCCACCACGCTGATTTGGACTACGATGTCACCACAGGATCCAGATTTCACCCTATTGAAATCATCATCTCAATGCTGATAAAATTTGCCAGTATTGTGGTACTTGGCGCTCCCGTTGTTGCTGTCATTATTTTTGAAGTTATTTTAAATGCTTGCGCCATGTTTAACCACGGCAATATTTATTTGCCACAAAAAATTGACAATATCCTCAGACTATTTATCGTGACTCCCGACATGCACAGAGTCCATCACTCAAACCTAGCAGATGAAACCAACAGTAATTTTGGCTTTAATTTGCCTTGGTGGGATCGTTTATTCGGCACTTACAAAGCACAACCAGACAAAGGCCATATTGATACAACCATCGGTATCACAACCTTTACTGACTCGAAGCTGTGCAGTTATTTACCAGGCATGTTGAAGTTGCCTTTTATGGGTAAAAGCACTGATTACACCATCAACAGACGTCAATGGAAAAAAACGGAGTAACTTCAGTTACGGGTTATTTATTGTATTTTTTGCGAAAAACCGCCATACCCCTAATATAGTTACAAAACCGATTAAATATCAGCAAAAAAAAACCATTTTTCTAAGAAAAATGGTTTAAGGTATTCGTTTTATTATTATTGTTTTTACATCACAGAGTTAATTCTTATGCGAATGATGGAACTGTCTGCACACGACCACTCATGTTGCGTATCACTCTCAACAATTCCACATTTATTTCACTGAATGAAACACCATAACTATAGAGTGTATCATCATCAATAGTATCTTCTTTTTTAGTGTGCTGAATTGTCCCTTTGGTTGTTAACATTTCACCTTTTGAGGTAATCAGATCAACATCCAATGACTGCCCTTGGCTTAATTTAATTTCAGTCGAAAAATTAAAACCACCACGGCCAATATTTCTAACATCACACAAATTCATTTTTTGCTTAGCGCACCACTTAAAAGATCCTGTTTTTCTAATGCGCGTACTTAATCCTTGCACTTCAAAACGTTTCATCACTCTATTATTATCTGTTTTTGACTCTGACTGACCAAAAAAATATTTAGACACCATATTATTCCCTCCCTAGACTCGCAGTATTGATGTTTTTTTAACACAATCAATTTATTTCTAAACTATTATTTAACTTTATTATTTTTGTCTTTGTTTTTATTATGTTTTTTATGTTTTTCCACATACATTAATTAAAGCACAGGTCTTTTTTTTGTAAAGTAATTAGTTAAAATAAATATTTTTTGTTTTTTAACCATAACTATTAAGCACTTGAAAAACAAAAATAAATCACTCTCTTACAGAAACTTATCAATACAATGAATAAGCAAATATATTTATATTTTTGAACTTGACTTTACCAAATTAAAGCTCCATATTAATTGTATAGATTGACATGAACTAATTTAGTTTTTCTTTGTCCACTGATAGACACTTAAATACTCTTTGATAATTTATAAGGCAAAACCATGAATCAGGAAACTCAAACACTACAACGAACGGAAGAATCCATTCTTCAAACCAACAAACTCATTAAAAACACCTACATATTACTTTCCATGACACTGACATTTAGCGCAGTCATGGCTTTAATTTCTGTACAATCTCATGCAGCCCCCATTCATTGGCTACTACAAATCGGTGGCATGATTGGCTTATTGGTATTAGTCAATGTTTTAAAAAATAGCATTTGGGGCATTGCGGCAGTTTTTGCTTTCACAGGCTTTTTAGGATGGACTTTAGGGCCTATGCTCAACTTTGCTTTACAAATGAGCAATGGTGGCGACTTGATCATGTTTGCCATGGGAACAACGGGCATTATTTTCTTTGCTTTATCAGGTTACGCCCTAACAACTCGTAAAGACTTTAGTTTTATGAGTGGCTTTTTAATGGTGGGCATGATTCTTGTAATCGTCGCAATGATTGCTAATATCTTTTTAGAAATCCCTGCTTTACATCTTGCCATTTCAAGCGTGATGGTATTACTAATGTCTGGCTATATTCTTTATGACACAAGCCAAATGGTACATGACGATGGCACAGGAAATTACATTTTAATGACGGTTAATATGTACCTCAACATATACCTATTATTTGTACATTTATTAAACTTATTCATGGCTTTTGGTGATGATTAACTCATAAATCCACACAAAAAAAACACAAAAAACCAGCATAATATGCTGGTTTTTTTATTCCTAAAAATATTCTATAATCCTCCAAATCATTCAATTCCCAAACACCCAAGGCTTATTTATGTCAAGACCAATGAACATCACCATCAAAACCCCAGAAGAAGTTGAAAAAATGAGGGTCGCTGGAAAATTGGCAGCTGAAGTTCTTGAATTCATTGAACCTCATATTCAAATTGGCATCACCACCAACCAACTGGATAAATTATGCCACGACTTTATGGTGAATGAACAAAAAGTCATTCCTGCCCCATTGAATTATAAAGGCTTTCCAAAATCTATTTGCACTTCGGTCAATCATCAAGTATGCCACGGTATTCCCAGTGAAAAAACACTCAAAAATGGCGACATCATCAATATTGACATCACGGTTATCAAAAACGGCTATCATGGTGACACCAGTAAAATGTTCATGCTAGGAACACCCTCAATCCAATCCAAAAGACTGGTTGATATATGCCAAAAAGCTCTTTTTGAAGGCATTAAGCAAGTCAAACCTGGCGCACACATAGGAGACATTGGTCATGCTGTTCAAAAACATGCCGAATCCCATGGCTACTCCATTGTCAAAGAATATTGCGGTCACGGTATCGGCAAAAAATTTCATGAAGACCCGCAAATTGTACATTACGGCAAACCAGGCGATGGCGTTGAAATCAAACAAGGTATGACATTTACCATTGAACCCATGCTCAATATTGGCAAACGTCACGTTAAAGTTTTACCTGACAAATGGACTGTTGTCACCAAAGACCGAAAACATTCTGCACAATGGGAGCATACCATTTATGTTACCGATGACGGCTGTGAGATACTGACATTAAGAGCAGAAGAAAAATAAAGACAACAATTATGAGCAACCCCACTTCTCCAACTTTCCCTGAAATTGATGACTTAAAAACCAAATTAAAAACCAATACTCCCTTAATCCCTTTATTCAAAGGCGTATTAAAAAAAATTCTTAAACAGCAACAACAACAATTTCTTGAGGCCCCGAAAGATACCGTTGAACATTTGGTCAAACAACGATCACAAGTAATCGACCAACTACTTATTCTGGTTTGGCAGCAATTTTTTTCTGAAAGCCAAAGCATCTCCCTCATTGCTGGTGGAGGTTATGGCAGAGGAGAACTTCATCCTCATTCCGACATTGATTTAATGATACTCGTCGCCAACGATGACCTGCAAGATCATCAAGAGGCCATTGAATCATTTTTGACATTTTTGTGGGATATTGGACTAGATGTTGGCCACAGTGTTCGCTCGATCAATGAGTCCATCAGTGAATGCAAAGAAGACATCACCATTGCCACCAATTTAATGGAATCCAGACTCATTATTGGAGAAGAAACGCACTTTCAATCCATGCGAGAACAAACCACGTCAGATCAAACATGGACGGGCACTCGTTTTTTTGAAGCCAAATTAGAAGAACAAAAAAAACGACACCTTAAATTTCATGATACCGCCTACAATTTAGAACCCAATATCAAAGAAAACCCTGGAGGACTTAGAGATATTCAAGCCATTGGCTGGGTTGCTAAAAGACATTTTAATGTTGACCGTCTTGACGACCTTGTTGACAAAGGCTTTTTAACCCCCATAGAACTGGACACACTAAAACAAGGGCAAAACTACCTATGGCGCATAAGGTTCGCCTTACACATTATTGCCAAGCGACGTGAAGACCGATTTTTGTTCGACCACCAAAGAACGGTTGCAGAAATACTCGGGTTTAAAGACACCAAAACCATTGCCGCCGTAGAAAGCATGATGCAATCCTATTTTCGCACGGTTTTAGAACTGAATCGACTCAATGAATTACTGTTACAATTATTTAAAGAAGCCATATTATATCCCACAGATAACCCAACCATCCAGCCGATCAACAATCGATTTCAATCTCACAACGGCTACCTGGAAACAGTTTCAGACAACGTATTCAAACGCACTCCATTCGCCTTATTAGAATTTTTTTTAATCAAACAACAACATCCAGAATTAAAAGGTATTCGAGCCAGCACCATCAGACTCATCAGAGATAACACCCACTTAATTGATGACCAGTTCAGACAAGACATCAGAAACATCAGTTTATTCATAGAAATAATGCGCCAACCTCATGGACTCACCCATGAACTCCGCAGAATGAATCGGTATGGTATACTTGCAGCCTACCTACCAGTATTCAATAATATTGTAGGCCGAATGCAATATGACTTATTTCATATTTACACCGTTGATGAGCACACTTTAATGGTTATTAGAAACCTACGTCGCATGACCGTCCCAACATTTGCTCATGAACTACCACATTGTAGTGAAATTATTCAACAAATCCCAAAACAAGAATTGCTTTATTTGGCAGGATTATTTCACGACATTGCCAAAGGTCGTGGCGGAGACCATTCCAAACTTGGCGCAATGGATGCGGAACAATTTTGCCAACTTCATCGTTTGGGACAATATGACACCAAATTAGTCACATGGATTATCCGCAGTCATTTAATCATGTCATCAACCGCACAACGAAAAGACATCAGCGATCCCGATGTTGTTCTTGAATTTGCAAACATTGTTGGTGATGTTAACCATCTTAACTATCTCTACCTGCTCACTATTGCAGACATCAGAGCAACCGACCCCAAATTATGGAATTCATGGAAAGATTCGTTACTAAAAGAGTTATACCACAAAACCAAAATAGCGTTACAACAGGATCCAGGCAAACTCATTAATAGAAATGAATTGATTCAAGACACTAAAAATTCCGCTTTAGCTTATTTACATGATTATAAAATTTCAGAAAAAGAAGCTTTTGAATTTTGGCAACAAGCTTCCAGCGATTACTTTGTCAGCTATTCTGGTGAAGAAATTGCCTGGCAACTCTCCAGCATCCTAAATAATGAAAATGTCGAACATGTCCCTCAGGTCTATTTAAGAAAACACCCAAGACGTGCCAGCACTGAACTTTTCATCTATACACATGACTCTGACGCCTTATTTTCTGTTACAGCCTCTGTCATTAACTCTATTGGCCTGTCAATTTTAGACGCACGCATCATCACCACTAAAAATAATTACACTCTTAATAGCTTCTTGATCATAGAAGACGATGGAATTGCCATTACTGAGCATACAAGAGAGCAACAAATAATCACCAAAATGCTAGAGCATTTAACCCCTCCCATTTCTCCACCCATCAAATCATCACAAAAATTACCTCGACAAATTAAAAACTTTCCAATTACAACACAAATTAGTTTTAGCAACGATCCCAAAGAACACTTTACCATTGTTGATCTAATAACCAGTGACAAACCAGGTCTATTATCCAGAGTTGGACTCGCCCTGGTACAATGCAATATTAATTTACACAATGCAAAAATTCACACCATTGGAGCAAGAGCAGAAGACAGTTTTTATATCACAGACAAGACAGGAAAAATCTTAGAGACTGAAGCACAATTCAATTGTTTAAAAACAACTATTCTTGATTGTATTCAGATAGAAAATTAGGGGCAACTCAACGAAACAACTTTGTCTCAGTCGACACAACTGTTTCAGTTTGCGCATCAACAAAAACGTTTTCCTGATGAACACCTGTTTTACTGGATTGATAACTTACCAATGATTGCAAGACTAATCGAGGAGATTGATTGATTATAATAATAGCAAAGACGGGTTCCTGATGAATACTAATACCCGACACCACAACGCCAGGCAATTTTGACAAGGCATTTAAAATAATATTTTTTTCTGGAAAAGAAGTGATTTTAGACAGTGTAATTCCACTAAAAATATTGCCCGACAACATTGAAACACGTCGCCCTTTATTAACCTGTAACACAACTTCTCGACCAACCACGGGTATTTGATGATAATGCTGTTGGAATTTATAAAACACATTACCATAACCATCATCTTTTTCACTGATTAATTTAAGCCCATCCTTTTTTTCAAAACCAAAATAAATTTGACCGCCCGTTAAAATAAAATCCTTGGCAGACTCTCTATTGACAATATTAAAATCAAAGGACTTTAGGGGCTCTAAAAAAATATTTCCATCATTATTAAATTGAGGCTGTTTTTCATAGAATTTTTGATATTTTTCACTTAAGTCTGACGCAGAAACCATACTTTCACCAGTCATTCCAAATACCATAAAAACACTCAAACAGACACAAAGACGTAACACAATAATATGACCTTAAAAACCCAATTCATTATTAAGTAGGTGACCATAATTATCTTAACAAAATTTTCGCTCAAGATTTTTTGACCTTTGGTGTTACTACTCTGATTGCATAGAGGTCTATTCGGTCAGAGTAGTAGTGCCAAAGGGCGGAAAATATTGAGTGAAAATGTTAATATAATTATGGTCACCTACTTATGTTAGCATACCAATTATGCAATTTCTTCTTGTTGAGAGTTTTCTAACGAATTATCATGCTTTTTCTCATAAAAATCATGAATTGAGTCAATAAAATCACGCTGTTTTTCATGTCTGGACTGAGTTTTTTCAACATTTTCTTGAATAAACTCCTGTGACTGCTCAAACATTGCTATCATTCTATCCAATGCTTCAACCACCAGTCTATCAGGTCGATTAAACTCACCTGACTCTTCTAACTCCGCCACTGTTCCATCCAGAAAATTCATAAAACCAACCAATTCTGGTAAACCTGAGTCATGATGATTTTCATGTGAATGAGGCATAGAGTCATCTTCAAGTTGACTCACCTCACGATAACTATCCATACGCCGACTTGATTCACTCATCGATAAATTGGCAGAAAAACTAGCCAATTGTTCAGTATCAAAACCCAAGTTTTTTGACTTCTCAAATGCTTCGGCCAAATCACCTTTGAAAAACTCATTGGCCAACTGATTAACATTACCCATTAGTTTTTCAATAGATGCCAGCTCATCTTCATCCAGTTCACCTTCAACAACAAACTCAAGCTGACTGGATTTAGATTCATAACGGCTAAATGCCAACATTTCACCTCGCTCATCTTGGTGATACATTTGTTTAGATTCAACCATACTTTGTCGATCAATCATCACAGAAACCATATCACCATCTTTGGTTTCTATTTCTAAAACCATCGACATTTCAGATGAAGATGACTCCACATGAGCTTGATCAACTGACTGAATAGATTTGGCAGATTGTGATGGATTAACACCCAATTGTTCAGCAAGCTGATCCATTCCACGATGCAAATGATGTTGAATATCATCAAATATTTTTAACGCACCACCACCAGGTGAACCATACGGATTAAGTTGTTGCCTAACATCTCCGACACTTTGTTTTAAACGGTCTTCAATTTGTTCAAACTCTTCTTGCTTACTTAAATTCAATCCCAATCCATCGGTTAAACTTTGCTGTATTGATTGCAGTATTTGATTGGCTACATTTTTGGGTGTAAATTCTTCCAGCTTTTCATCAGGAACAACAATGCCTTTTTCTTTTAAAGACTGACTCAAACCCTCCAAAATAGAATGTTTCACCAGTGTCGGTTGATGATTATTCTCCAATCCAACAGGTGTATTTTGGACCACATTTGCAGACTGCAACTGGTCCAAACCTTTTTTAAGTAGTCTATTCACATCAATTGATTGGGGGTTTAATAGTGTATTTTGATCAATGCCTGCCATTTTTATGATTCCTGAAAAATTTATCCATATCAGTTTATCGGTACCAATATTTAAAACTTTAGTTTTATTCCTAAAAATTCAAATGAAAACTAACACTTCCCTGTGATGTTGCCTAAACTTGAAACTACAGATATTTATAATAATACCAATGGAGGAAGATTCATCAATGCGACACACTATTCATAATAATAAAACCTACAAATGGAAATTAATTTTCTGTTTGCTGACCTCAATATCAATGATTGGTTGCTCCATGCTTCCTGGCGGTGGCGGTAGTGGAGATGATGATGACGATGAATCTGAAACTGAAACATCAGGATTTCTAAAAAGTTATGACAATCTTGAAACAATGGAAGGACGCTCCCAAACTCAATATTACGAAAACAGTGGAGCCAACTGGAAAAAATACAACCAAGTCTATATTGCACCTGTTGAAATAAAATCGCTGGATGCTGAAAACGCCATGAGCCCAAGAGACCAAAAATTATTAGGCGACTATTTTGAAATAAAAATGCGCCAGGCAGTACAGGCAAAATACAAATTAGCCACCAAACCTGGTCCTGGTGTACTCAATGTACGAACAGCCATCGTAGAAGCCAATCCAACTAAAACATTACGATCGTCAGGATCAGTCAAAATGGAAGGTGAATTACTGGATGGTGAAACAGGTAATCAGCTAATTGCAATCATTGATAGCCGTTCAGGCTCTATGTTTCAACTCTCCAAAACAACCTGGAAAGACGGTTTTGATGAGTGGGCAACTCAACTATACGGTGTTTTATCATCCAAATTAGGTGAAGTATCAGTCACTGCCAACAACACCATGAAACCCGAAAAGTCAAAAGTTGAAAACTGGTTAAAAATGGCACGAAATGATTTGGAAGCCAATCGTTTAACAACACCTGTTGGTAACAGCGCCCTTGAAAGATTCCGTAGCGTACTTGAAGTGGACGCCAGTAACGAAGAAGCCAATAAAGGCATAGACACTATTGTTAGAACTTATATTTCCTGGGGTGAACGAGCATTGAGTGAAGGTCGTCGTTCAACAGCCTGGTATTATTTAGATAAAGCACGTTTTATCCATGAAGACAACGAAGCAGTAACCAGACTATCTAAAGCATTGGCACAAACAGCCAATCAACCTCGTTACCAGCCAGCTCCTGCCGAAATCAAAGAAGATGATATAGAAGACGAAACTGAAATTGAAATTGAAACCACTATGGCTCCTATCGTTTCAGCACCTATTGCATCGACTCCAATTGTAACAGCCTCGGTCACCCCTAAAGCATCCGCACCAACAAAATATAGCTTAAACATCAGCACCAATCCTGCCAATGCCACAGTGCAAATGATTGATACTAAAAAATCTTACCGCCCAGGCATCATGTTAAATGCTGGGAAATATAGCGTTAAAATATCAGCATCAGGTTATGAGTCTGAAACACAAGTCGTGTCTTTGACTAAAAACTCAAATATCAAAATTTCTTTGAAGAAAAAAGAAAGTGCTTTTGATCCTTGGGGTGGAGTGCCAGGCAAAGGTTCAGCCAATTTAAACAGTGGCAAATTAAAACCTTATGTACTCGGTATTGAAACCACTGGAGATATTATCAGTATCGTAAAAGCAGCCAAAAGTCGCCTAAAGAAAGAAGGTTTCAGTATTGCGGGTGATTACTCTCCATTTTCTAACACTCATATTATTGCAGTCACCAACAGCACATTAAAATCCATTGCTAAAAAGACAGAATATGGTGGCTATGGAGCAATGATTCGAGTCTCTGTAACTAAAGCAGGCGAAAGAGTTCAAGTCGCTTACACCAACCCCTATTACAGCAATAACATTTATCGAATGAAGGGCAATATAGCTTCCACAGCAAGTAGCATTGGCAAAGCATTGGGTAAAGAAAAGACCTTTGGTTCTAAAAAAGGAATCAAAGCAAAGGGTTTACGTGATTGGCACTATATGTTTGGTATGCCTTACTTTGATGACCAGATTAAACTAGCCTCTCATGGCAGTCAAAGTGCTGCTGTCAGCAAGGTAACAGCAAACCTTAAAGCCAACAAAGGTGGCACAACCTTGGTTTATAAAATAGACCTCGGTAAAGAAACCGTCTTTGGTGTCGGTATTAAATCTGGCAAAGGCGCTGATAAAACAGTCATGGGTTCAATTGATTCCACATCGACAAAACACTCAGCCCATTTACCTTATGACATACTGGTTAGAGGTGGCAAAGTTTATACCATGAATGGTAAATTCAGAATTGCCTTAAGCTTTCCTGACTTAACCATGAAACAGTTCATGAGCATTGCTGATGCACCTGATGCCATTGAAGAGGTGTTGAAAAAAGCAGCTAATTGATAGTTGTTAATCAAATAAAAAAAGCCTCCAGTTCGGAGGCTTTTTTTTTGTCCGTGAAAACACCACGATTGACAACCAGACCAGACCAGACTATATTGGAAATATAACCATTTTTTTAGGTTGAAACAAGGATTAACCAATGTATATTACAAACATTTCAGATGCAAAAGCAAGTCTATCGCATTTAATCAAGACAGTTCAGGAAACAAATGAATCAATTATTATTGGCAAAGCAGGTAAACCCATTGCTATTTTATCGGCATTTAAAGAAGATACTTCGCCACGACAACTCGGTGGTAGCTGGGAAGGAAAAGTTGAAATATCAGATGACTTTAACGAGCAAAGCGAGCAAATAAATAATATTTTTTATCAATCAGCTATTTTTCCTGACAAACAATGAATTTCCTGCTTGATACCCACATACTGATCTGGTCACTGGAAAATAACCCAAAACTATCAGATGCTTTTCGTGAAGTAATTACGGATGGAAAAAATATGATTTTTGTCAGTGCTGTTTCAGCCTGGGAAATTAGCATAAAAAAAGCAATGGGAAAACTGAACGTACCAGACAACTTAACAGAGGAAATTAAATACAAGCGCTTCACTCCACTCAATATTAATTTTGACCACGCTAAGCTTGCTGGCGAATTACCTCATTTTCATAAAGATCCATTTGACCGTCTGTTAATTGCTCAATCAATTATCGAAAAACTTGTATTTATTACCAACGATCAAAAAATCTCACAATATCAAGTTGATTTACTAGAAACACCTTAGAAATAAGCATGAAACAACTTCCCTTACAACTCTTTCTGAATATCCTTCAACAACAACTTAGCCACTTCATTATTCAATAATTTACCCGACTTATCCAACACAGAAATTCGAGTCTTATCATCATCTCGTTTTATGTTAATTAAATAAGATGCTTCTTCAAATTTTTTATCATCATCTCCAAAGCTAAATAGTCCAGACAATGTCTTTTCTTTTTTGGGTTTTTCAGGCTTGTAATTAATATAATAAACACCCAATTTTCGATCTCTATCATCAATTTTCACACCAATTCTATCGAGTGCAATACCCGTGAAACGCCAACTTCGGTAAAAAGACTCCTTCACATTAAGATAAAGCTCATTACCCTCTTCAATGAGTTCATTATTCTTATCATTCTTCTCAGTAGAATAATATTTATCGCTGAATTTTTTCTTAATATCTTGTGCATCACCACCTATAAAAACCATCAGACGATACAACATTTCAATTTCCAGCTCAGGGTCAGAAGTTGTCTCTATCCATGACGTATTTTCAACACCAAAAACAGCACTTTGCTGCCCTCTTTCCTGAGTGCTTCGATGAGTAATATATATTGCAGTTACATTAGATTGATCATCCCTTTTGATCACTTCCAATCGACTTCGATATTTATCTTTGATATTTGAAGAATCTAAAAACCTCAATGTTTTTCTCAATGTATTTCTGATAAAATCATCTTCTTTCTGGTGTTTATTCTCTAACCAATTGGTTTCAATCAAGCCTATGGCTGATTCTTCTTTTGCAATATCAAAACCTTGCTTTTCCCAGAATTTTTTAATTTTTTCCCATAATTTTTCAACATCACCTTGAATCACTAACCAGTATTTATTGTTGTAACTTTTGATACTCATTAATTCAAAATCAGGCAATACGGTTTTTGACAATCGATTATTCTTTTTACCACCTTGTAGATAACCAGAATAACTGGTCACTCGTGACAAAGAATATTCAGGTATTGGCAATAAATCTCTGATTGCGTTTGAATCAAGTTCAGGCGGGACTTCCAAACCTCCGATGACGTTACTGCTTTTATATAAGATTCTTTTATCAGAAAAAAACCCAACTTCATCTTTTTTTGGCTCTGCACCACAACCTGATAATGCCAATAGAATTAACATCCCAGCAAGCCAATACGGTAATGAAAATGGTGAATTATTATATTTATTTAACATTAATGTGGATCCTAATTATAATATTAGGGTACATACAATAAATAAATTCCAAATTACACAGGATTTTTGTTCACCTTTGAGACGCAAAAATAGGCGTATAGTCGAACTACACAACTACTTTTGCAACAAAGAAAGCGGACAAAAAGACAGGTAAGTTGGGCGTTTATTTATTACATATCCCCTTAGATACGAGCACTATTCATTGCATTTCTAACAATATCATGAAATTCTTCAGATAGGTTAGTCATTGGCAACCGTATACCTTGCTTAATTAACCCCATTTCAATCACTGCCCACTTGACAGGAATTGGATTGGACTCAACAAATAACTTTTGGTGCAATGGTATCAGCTTTTCATTAATAATGAAGGCTTTCTCACGATCATTATTTAATGCAGCGGTAATCATTTCATGTACTGCTAGGGGTTCAATATTTGCCGTCACAGAGATAGAACCTTTGGCCCCCGCTAAAATTAATTCCACGGATGTTTCATCGTCACCACTGTATATGTCAAAATCTGTTCCACAAAGTTCATGAATTTGTCCAACTCTGTCAATTTCACCCGTTGCTTCTTTGATGCCTATAATATTCGGTACTTTTGACAACCGACCGACAGTGGCGGGTAACATATCGCAAGCCGTTCTACCAGGAACATTGTACAAAATTTGTGGGATATTTACCGCACTGGCAACTTCACGGTGATGTAAAAACAAACCTTCCTGAGTCGGTTTATTATAGTAGGGAGTTACCAGCAAACAGGCATCGGCACCTGCTAACATTGCACATCGTGTCAAGGTAATGGCTTCATGAGTGGAATTGGCTCCCGTTCCAGCAATGACAGGCACACGCTTATTGACAATCGTTACCGCTGTTTTAATTAAATCACAATGCTCTTTTTCTGTGAGTGTAGCCGATTCACCTGTGGTACCAGCAATTACAAATGCATCTGTTTTATTGTCAATATGAAATTCTATCAAATGCTCCAAACTTTCATTATCTACATCACCATTTGACAACATTGGAGTAACCAGTGCCACCATACTACCTTGAAACATCATTCTAATACTCCATTTATTCTTGAAATAAATCAGTCAAATTTTGTTGCACACAAAAATTTTAAAGTATTCTACATTATTTTTATTATCTAGTGTATATTCAACTTAGCAATAACAACACTATTTCATCAATCTCTCAATACAAAAATCATGAACCGACCACACACTAAAAATAATTTACTTGTCATCAGTGCTCTTGGCAAAGACAAGCCAGGCATTGTTAATGATTTAACTCATGCCATTTTAAAATATGACGGCAATATTGTTGATAGCCGTATGACTGTATTAGGTGGTGAATTTGCCATCATATTCATGGTCAGCGGACAATGGAATAACATCGCACAAATTGAAGACAGCTTACCTAAACTTGCAGAGTCATTCCAACTAACCATCACTGCCAAAAGAACAGAAGAAAGATCGTCAAAATCACAATACTTACCGTATAGCATTGAAGTCGTCTCCTTGGATAATCCTGGCATTGTACATCATTTAGCCAATTTCTTTTCTTGCAGACAAATTAATATAGAAGAACTCAGTACCAATAGTTATGCTGCCGCCCATACAGGCACCCCCATGTTTACGGTCCAAATGAGTGTAGAAATCCCTACGACCACTCAAATATCCACTTTACGAGATGAATTCATGGAATTTTGTGACGACCTAAATCTGGATGCGAATATTGACCCTAGAAGATAAGGACTTATCATATCATGACAGAAATATTAATAAATCAGGAAGTACCTGACTTCAGTTGCCTTGCTACAGGTGACAAAACCATCAAATTATCTGATTATCGTGGTTCAAATGTCATTTTGTATTTTTACCCAAAAGACAGCACTCCAGGATGCACCCAGGAAGGCAAAGATTTCAGCGCTCATTTCATGTCATTTCAAGAATTAGATACTATTATTTTTGGAATTTCTCGTGACGGCATCAAAGCCCATGAAAATTTCAAGAAAAAACAAGTCTTTGCCTTTGATTTACTCTCAGATAAAGACGAAACCATTTGCAACTTATTTGATGTCATGAAAATGAAAAAAATATATGGCAGAGAATCTAGAGGCATTGAAAGAAGCACTTTTTTAATTGATAAAAAAGGCATTTTACGTCATGAATGGCGCAAAGTAAAAGTCAAAGAACATGTTGACGAAGTTTTACATGCCACTCAAAATATTTAACCCAATGATCGTCAAAAAACACTGGTTTATACTACTGTCTGTGTGTTTTTTGATTTCTTGTAGCTCTGTTTCTGTCACCTCATCTTCCACACCTTTCACAGAAAAAGCCCTAAAATTAGAAAAACAAGGCCATTCTTCCAGCCAAAAACGTCAATACGATATTGCCATTGGACATCTACTGCAAAGTTTGAAAATTTTCTCATTGATTGATGACTTAAAAGGACAAATGAGAATAAAAATCAGTCTTGCTAAATTGTATTGGTTAAAAAACAAACCCAAACTTGCCCGATTCCATATTAATCAGGCACTACAACTAAACAAAGAAACGGGTGAGACAGATGAATTATACGATGCCTGGATACTCAGAGGGAAAATCACTCAACAACAAGGTGATTACACAAAAGCACTCAACAGTGCAAAAACACCCATTCAAAAAGCCGTTAGCCTTATCTACCTTAAACAAACTGAACAGGCTTATGCATTAATTAATAATGAAAAACAAATAACCCATCATCGAGATGATTACGCTTTTGTCACATTGGAATATGGAAAATTTCATCATAATGTGAGTATTATCGAAAAAGCATTAAAGCTGTATAAACAAACTGATAACTTTATTGGTATTTCAAATTGTTTATATTTAATCGCCGAAACATACAGCCAATCAGGACAAAACTCTCTGGCAAAAAAATATTTTAATCGCGCCTTGATTGTCAATCAAGCCATCGGTGATCAGAACAAAGTAGATATTGTTAGAAACAAGCTTGAAAGATTGTAAAAGAAAGGTAATTATTTTAGACCTAAACCTTAAGGTAACGCGCAATAAATAAACTACCCATATTGCGCAGAAATTTTGTTTGTCTTTTTTGTTACAAAAATAGGCGTGTAGTCGCTCTACATAACTATGTTTGTGGCAAAGACGGACAAAAGAGCTTTATGCCCTGGGTGCAAGTAAGATGGGTAGTTTATTTGTTGCGAGTTACCTAAGGGACGGGCATGAAATAACTTCCTGTTCTTGGTTTCAGCTTTATTTTAGATTCAAATGATCTGATTGAATAAAAGTGACGGAATAGTCGTTCTATTCCAAACTTTTATGATTGAAGATCATTTGAA
>Ga0233443_1001314_pt1 | contig 22210 bp, 13 predicted proteins | sample SI_123_September_2_FD_182784 | JGI IMG/M metagenome (GOLD analysis project Ga0233443, IMG submission 182784) | Seawater microbial communities from Saanich Inlet, British Columbia, Canada - SI_123_September2016_200_MG | ecosystem: Environmental > Aquatic > Marine > Inlet | place: Canada: British... | reverse complement strand
TCACCATCATCGGTGGCCTGAATGGTACACCAGAACTGGCCATAACCGCGGAAACCTTCATCATAATCGAATGAATCATCACCACAATAGGAAACAATGATGTTCTTCAAACGAGGAGCACCACCGAAAAATTCAATACCGTCGTCAGCGTTAGCGATAATCTCAATAAATTCAATTTTTGTTGAGCTACCTACACCTCCTAAAGTAAGACCGTTGATTTCATTTCCTTCTCCAATATCAGTACCTCCATGGCGGATTGAGATGTATGAAAGTTCTCCTGAATCATCAGTATCATCACTGCCACCATAAATACCACGTGGTTCGCTGGTTGGTATACCTTCAATGGCTGACTCACCCGGATCTGAATTGAGATCGGCAGTTCCAAGAATAATTAAACCACCCCACAAACCTCTGTCGGTTTTTGAAAGGTTTCCATTTAACTTATCAGCATAGGCAGTAAAAATGATTGGTTGTTCTTTAGTTCCATTTGCGTAAATTTTACCACCTCTTGCTACAATTAATGCACTTGCGTTTTCTCCTGTACCCGATTTCCCTTTAACAACTACACCTGGTTCGATGGTTAAGGTGCTTCCATCATTTACGAATACCAGACCATCAAGGATAATTGTGTCACCGGTACTCCAGGTAATGGTTCCTGTTCCCGAACCATCGTCTTTGTATACCTTCTCGTTGGAAGATGGATCATCATCTTTATCATCATTAGTACATGATGTGAATCCTATAACCAATACTGCTAAGAGGGCTGCGGTAATTTTGAGATTAACTTTTTTCATTCTTATAATTGTTTTATTTTTTACAATGTTCTATGATGCAAATGAAAGGCTATGGATTAAACTATAGCTTAAAGGAAGTTTACCCAATTGTTAAGGTTCGAAAATCTTGATTCAATTTCTTAACATTGGGTTAAACCTGGCCCGTAAACTTCACGTCAATAAAGGGATGGCGTAAATTCCTGACATAATAAAGTGTCAGATGAAATTTGCTTTTCCGAACATTTAATTTGCGACCGGGGAATTAAATCCACTGCAATCAGGATTGTTTATGTATTCTTTCAAACAATACCTATTTTTGTGGTTCGTTACAATTGATATGGGAGAGAAGTCGCTGAAAATATTAAAGATAGCAGCCGTATCTGCATTGCTATTCTTTCTGTTTCTTGTAGTTGCACTATTCGTAGTTGGATATATCTGGGAAGATAAAATTAACGAAGCTGTTATTGCCTCAATTAATCATGAAATTGAAGAGGAAATAACAATTGGAGCCATTGACTTCTCCTTGTTCCGGGGCTTCCCATACGCAACGGTTGTATTAAACGATGTAAAAGTTGAATGTTCCAGGGACCTGCTTAAACATCAGTTCAAGGTAAAGTCGGATAACTTTCTAAAAGCCGGGACCCTGTATTTAGAGTTTAATCTGCCCGGTTTAATTCAGGGAAACTATCTTCTTAAACAACTCTACATTCATAATGGTCAACTTATGATTTTGTATGATGAGAAAGGCAATTCTAGCTTTCAGTATTGGGATGACAAAGATTCAACTTCTTCGGAATTTTCAATTGATCTGTCCAAAGTATCCTTTAAGAATACTGAGTTGATTTATGTTGAAAAGGCTCAAAAAGTGAATCTTCATGCACATATGCATGAAGTGAGCTTGTCAGGGAATTTAAATGATAAATCATATCAGCTTGATACGGAGGCAATTGTTTGGCTAGGCAATCTTGAGCTTAATAAGGAGGAGATCATCAGCAGGCGCCCCATAAGATTTAACATAGACTTTCTTGTTACCGATGAGCAGTTTGAGATTAAAAGAGGAATTCTTGTTACGGCAGGTATGGAGTTTGAAACCAGTGGATTTTATAGATTATCAGATAATTATATTGATTTTGGTGTAAAGGGAAAGGACCTGGATATTGTTTCATTTATATCCGTACTGCCGGAAAAGGTGAGAGACGAGGTTGGAGTTGTTGAAAGTTCCGGAAATTTTTATCTGGATGGAACTATTAAAGGGAAACTGGCAGCGGTACAGAATCCATTGCTTGAAGTCAATTTTGGTTTTCATAAGGCGACAATAAAAGATAAAGAAAGAGCTTTGTCGCTTCACTCCATGAATTGTAAGGGAAGTTTTACCAATGGAGATGAACGTACAAGTGAATCCTCCGTTCTGAGACTTTCAGATCTGAACTTCAAAATCGAAAAGGAAAGTTCATTCAGTGGATCATTGATTTTATCTAATCTTAAGAACAAGCAACTGGATGTGAAATTAAACTTTCTTACACAACTAGACGAGTTATCAGATTATCTAAGTTCCTTAAGTATTGTAGAAGCGTCAGGTAGTTTAAGCGGAAAAATTGAATTGAACGGTCCAATCGATAATATGGCTTATTCCGGCGAAGTATTGGTAGATAACATTGGTTTAGAAGCATCCGATGGGTTCAAATTAGAAAGTGCAGGCGGATTGATTAAACTGGAGGGTACAAATGCTAAGACTGAGCATTTTAAACTAGCCATAGCTGATAATATATTTGATTATTCTGGCAGTGTCTCAGGACTCAATGGGTTTGGTTCAAGCAAGCAAAAATTTCTAGTTGCAGGATCGGTTCATACTTCCAAACTGGACCTCAACAGCCTTTTGACAGATGATGAAGCCGAAGGAGAGGTAAATGGTATGTTTCCCTCAAATGTGAATGCTGAGATTAAGCTCACAGTTGACACAGCCCGCTACAATAAATTAATGCTCTATTCATTAAATAGCAGGATAAAGCTAAGGAACAAGCAACTTTACATCAGCGAATTTCGGTCCACTGGCCTCAATGGTTCTGTTTCGGGTGATTTCATATTTACAGAGCGGGAAGATTTCTCCTATGTGATGGATGGGCAAAGCATATTAAGCGATATTGATATACATGAACTTTTCTATTCCTTCAGTAATTTCGGACAAGATTATATCACTTCTGAACATCTGATGGGTGACCTGACAGGAACAGTTAGTTTTTCAGGTGAATTCGATGGCAATTTTAGTCTTGTTTCTGATGAACTCTACATGGAGTCATCCTTTACAATTTTCAATGGAGAGTTATATGATTTTGAACCCCTGCAGGAACTATCTAATTTCATTGATGTTTCAGAAATTGATCATATAAAGTTCTCGGAATTGTCAAATGATATCGTGGTTCAGGAATCAAAGCTGTTTTTCCCGAAAATGAAAATAGAATCGAATCTGTTAAATCTGAAAGTAGCCGGTATTCATGGCTTCGACGAAAGTTATTCATATAAATTGGAACTGCTGCTTTCTGAAATATTATCAAAGAAGGCGAGAGTGCAGAATCGGACGAATCTTGATTATGATCCTTTTGATGAAGCTTCAGGACGATCCAGGCTTTTTCTTAAAATGGAAGGAAACGCGCATGATTCAAAAATCTCCTACGACAGAGATGCTCTGAAGACAGTGAGAAAACAGAACAGAAAAGACGAAAAACAAGAATTAAAAATGATTCTGAATGAAGAGTTTGGCCTCTTTAAAAAGGACTCTGCTTCGTTTAAAAAGATAAAAAAGCAACAGGACGAGAGGAAAAATAAAAAGGTTCGGATTGTCTGGGATGAAGATGATCCTGAAGAAAGTGATAATACTGACTAAAACAATTATTCAGAAGTTTGAGAGTTTTACTTATTTTGCGACTTAAAATCGGATTGGGAAAGTGAATATTTACTCCAGAAAGCAAAAGTGGAAATTAATACTGTTTTTTCTAGCAGTTGTAATTGGTATGGCCTCCTTGTACTATACAAACATTCTAGTCAGGAAACTGGCTGAAGAGGAGAGAAAGAGTGTCAGATTGTGGGCGGAAGCCACAAAGGAATTCTCCAACAGTGATAGTGATGTTGAACTTAATTTCATCACTACCGTGATGATTAACAACAATACGATTCCCGTTATTCTGATGGATGAAGAAATGAATTTTATCCATGCAAGGAATCTGGATCCCGAAAAATCTCTCACGGATTCTACCAAACTCTCAGCAGAGGATTATGCCAGAAATCTAAAGTATCTCAACCGACAACTTGAGATTATGATATCGGAAAACGAACCGATTGTTATTAATTTTACCGAAGATCAGAGAAATTATATTTACTATAAGGATTCTATCCTGCTCAATCAACTTTTTTATTATCCTTTTATTCAGCTGGCAGTAATCTTCCTGTTTATTTTCGTCTCCTATTATGCTTTCAGTTCATCACGAAAGGCAGAACAGAATCAGGTATGGGTGGGGATGTCCAAGGAAACTGCTCATCAACTTGGCACACCAATCTCATCGCTCATTGCCTGGATTGAGTATATGAAGATGAAGGACATGGATAAAGAGATTATTAAAGAGATTGAGAAGGATATTGTCAGATTGGAGACCATTACCGAAAGGTTCTCAAAAATTGGATCCGCACCTGTTCTCACCCGTCAAAATGTTATCAGAGTTCTGGAGGATTCCATCAATTATATAAAGAGGCGTACTTCGGATAAGGTTAATTACAACCTTCATTTTAGTCTGGATGATGAGGTGTTGCTACCGCTCAATCTTGCCCTATTTGAGTGGGTTATTGAGAATCTCTGCAAGAATGCTCTTGATGCGATGGAAGGAGCTGGAGATATAGATATTTATTTACAGGATAATACCCAGATTGTATATATCGATATTCAGGATTCAGGTAAAGGTATAGCAAAAACCAAATACAAAACGGTTTTTCAACCAGGTTATACTACAAAAAATCGTGGTTGGGGATTGGGTCTTTCACTGGCACAACGAATCATAGAGAATTATCACGATGGTAAAATCTTTGTAAAAAGCTCTGATCCGGCTGAAGGTACAACATTTAGAATAGCACTGAAGAAATAAAAAGAGCCGGTAATCCCCCCGGATACTGGCTCAGTAAAGGGCTCATAAACCTACCTCTTAATAAACACTTCATTGAAATGTTTATTCCCCAAGGTGATGTTAATAGAATAAACCCCTATATTAATTCCTCCAAGATCTACCAGAAGGCGCCCCTCATTCAATTCGAATGCGCTTGGAATATCTTTCCCAAGTATATCTTTAATTTGACAGCTAATTTGTTCTGAATAGAATGGTAAGTCTACATAAAGTTTTTCTCTGGCTGGATTGGGATATAGCTTTAATCTTTCCGCGATTATTTCTTCATTGCCGGTAACAGGGGTACAATCGCCAGGATAGGAGTCGTTTTCGTGCCACGTAAAAAGTGTTTCAATTTGACTCAGGTTTTTTATGACGCTGTTGTATGCTCCTGCAGAATCGGATCTTGCATAGGAAAGTGCCAGCGAAATTTCCAGTTTTTCTCCTACCTCAAAAGTAAAAGGACCACAAGCGCCCATCCCACGTCTATCACCAGCATTTAATTGGTTATCAAACCACGCATCCATCACTTGCATTCCGGTTCCCCAACCTGTAATATCGGATGATCCGGGATACATAAATTTTGCTTCTACATTAGAGTTTGCACCACTGCCATAACCATTCCCCCCATGGAGCAATGGTGTTCCGTCCTTCCATACGGAATTCATGTAATTGTAAAATTCAAAATCTATGATCGGATTACTGGTTGGTCCGGATACATTTTGAAAGTTCATAAAATTCCTTAGAGCCCAGCATTCATTTTGTTCATCTGTAATACCATTATGATTATTGTCGAAACCATCATTGTTGTCGGCTTCTGGACCTTTTAAAATGGTTAGTGATTGTGAGGGCGGTGCAGGTACGGGGCCACCATAGGCATTGATTTGTCCACTCCCGTCTATATCTAATGCATTGTAAATAAAAAAGGAACTAAGTGGGACATCACAACCAACTAAATCATCAAATGAATAACCAAGATCAAAATCAGTGAACCAAGCCACCCTTGTATCGGTGTAGATGTTGTTGGAACGATTCACAATTTCAAAATCAAGGAAAGTCATATAGTTTAGAGCATCTGCAATTTCATCTATTCCACTATAAGTATGTGCATAGAAGGAAACGCGGTACTCAACGCCAAGAGGTCTGCCACCCGATGCCTCATGTACTGTGTTGTCATTGAATACCCACCAAAGCATTTCACAACCCTTAATCAATGGATAATCACCCAACATTGGATTGTACACTCCGTCGGTATTCACATCGGAATAGGGAGCTAGCATTTCACCAGTTGTCGGATGGTCACCTGGCCAGTCCAGAATTTCACCAGGGACGGTGTAGGTTCCATTGAGTACATTACCTAAAGCAAACTCATTAATAAATTCCTGTACCACCGCGTGATGCAAATGCCAGATTTTACCGTAGAGCTGCGCGGAAAGAGTGTCTTCCAATTGATTGATATCCATGATGATACCTGGAATAAATTCCTTTTGATTATAATTATTGGCGGCCAAATGAAGAGTGTCGTTGTGGTATCCACCGATCCAGTTCATTAGAGCAAAAATAGTACTTCGACCGGAAGTTTTGGGCACTTCGTAAAGTGCCATTCCCTGCATATCCCAGAAAAATTGCCCGTTGGAATGAACCATGGCATTTACTTGATTAACGGTCAATTGATCGGAATAGGTATATTGTTGGTATTGTGCATTAGTGGTAATGCCTGAAATGAGGATTAGACTAAAAAGATAATTGAATTTCATGTCTTCAATTTTAATTCTGATTAAGAAGGTTCTCTGTTTGCGTGTTTGTCATTGATGCTTATCAGGCAACGCTCCCGACATATTTTGTTTTCATTAGTTATGTTAACAAAGATAAAGCTAAAAATGTCTGATGTCAAGTGAATTTTAACACTTGTTCATGAATTAGTTCACGCAGATGCTCGCAGATGAGAGGGTTAGACATGGGCTTGGAAACCGCATATTCTTGCAAGGTAGAACAAACATCTCAAACGACGAAGTTCGGAAACTTCGCTCGAGCTCGGGGTTTAATGAAAGTATGTATTAAGGAAAATTCAAGTCATAGGATCTTAGTCATTAGACAGGAGAGTTGGAGAGGGTAGGTTTTATACTCGAGGATTGTTTATGAATCATGTTAGCAAATATCACATCAAACCACCGGAATAAACCACGCTTCATTTTTATATACCTGGCGCCGTTTGAATTTGAATGCATGTATACCACAAATGAGTTAGTAGCGGTGAATAGATATAATTGTGGATTCACAGAACGAACAATTCTTTACCACAGTCCTAAAGGAGGAATTGTTCTGTGCTACCGTTATGAATTATTGTTTTAGACTGAAGGTACTCTGTTGATTTGCATTGATAATAAATTCATAACTTTACATTAACTAACTCTTTCATGAAGCACTCAGAAATATATGATATGCATTACGGTGCATTTGCACGCACATTTTCAACGGCAAGAATTTTAAGGAAAAATATGACATGTGCCGAAAAGATTCTTTAGGAAGCGTTGAAAAAGAATCGATTTCACAGTTTGAAATTTAGACGGCAACACCCAATTAATCGATTTATAGTTGACTTCTACTGTCATAGTCTTTCACTGGTCATAGAGCTTGATGGTAAGATCCATCTAGATCCGACGGTAAAGCAGAATGATCTATTGCGTGAAGAAGAAATAACAGAGTTAGGTCTGACAATCCTGAGGTTCACTAATAATCAGTTGGTCAATGAAATAGATCTGGTTATGAAAGAAATATGGAACCTGATGCTTCAATTGTCTAATGAATACTAGGATGTGCAATCTGTTGTTTGAATTTCTGCTTTTCTTCAGGATTACGGTAAAACAGAAATTCAAGCCTCTCATACGCTTCCGAATCCGCGAAGCTAGATCATTAAGAAAGTTGGAGCTCAATAATCAGAGACACTCCGCGCAAACATCCACTAAATCTGCGAGAAGCAAACCAGATTACCTATAAATTAGCACCAGAATTTTCTCCAACCATTCAGCATCTACTTCATCAAAGGAGTTATGATCCTTACTATCCACATCCAACACTCCGATTAGTTTTCCTGAACTATCCCTAAGCGGTAAGACAATTTCCGATTTGGACAGAGATGAACAGGCAATATGATCAGGGAATTGCTCCACATCATCAACAACAATTGTCGCTCCCTGGTTGATGCCTGCCCAGCAAACACCCTTATCCTTTGCAAGCTCCATGCAGGCAACTGGCCCCTGATAACTCCTGACCAACAACCTGTCATCAACCAGGAAATAAAAACCGGTCCAAAAGAAGTATTCAAACTTATGGTGAAGCAGAGCTACAATCGTTGCCATTCTGGATTCCGGATCTTCACAATTCAATAACAAACCATCTCTTAGTTGATGAAAAATCCGTTCGTAACGTTTGCTTTTTTTAACTTTGTCCATAACTATAAATATAGGCTCAAAACTAACAAAAGTACAATGCATTTCCATTTTTTAAGCAACCATATGATTTCGGATTTGTCTTCATAATATGCTTACTATAAACTAACAAAATGAACAAGGCAACTAATATATTATTAATGCTGATCGTGGGTTTGACACTCACGTCGAATGCTCAATTTCTATCCATCTCGGGAGATCAGGTGATTTGTGCCAACACAAATTCCACGTTAACAGCAAGTATGGATTCAACACTTTACGAGACAACCGACTATGACATCAATCTGTTTCCATATACACCGGAGTTGATGGTAACAGCAGATACCTTAAGCCCATTGGCAGATGATACCTTCAATGGTCCTTTTGCCATTGGTTTTGACTTTTGTTTTTATGGAGCAAGCTGGACTCAATTTTACATAGGTTCCAACGGATGGATCAGCTTTTCATTCATTCCCAATTCAAACTGGTATGATCCCTGGATCGGAATAGAGTTGCCGGCCATAATTAATTCATCTGGTCAGAACATACCCAGAAATTGTATTATGCCCTGCTGGCGAGACTGGCATCCTGGAGTTGACACTATTTCATACATACGTTACGGAATGCTTGGGTCCGCACCCACAAGAAAACTTGTGGTTGAATGGTATATGCCTTTGTATTTTTGTTCAACAGATTTTGGTAAATTCCAGGTGGTACTGCATGAAACCACCAACATTATTGATATGCATCTGGATACTGTACCAGTGTGCATAGACTGGCCCACTACTACTGTGTCTACTGCTGGTTCCGGGGTACAGGGTATGCAAAATTTCAATGCTACGAAATATCTTGCAGCCCCAGGTAGGAATGGTTCAGCATGGTCGGCTTTCAGCGAGAGCTGGCGAATCTCTCCAAGTGGAAATGTGCTTAGTGAGGTAAGTTGGCTTGATGCCAATGGAAATGTTCTTTCAAACCAGCCAGTATTAAGCTTTACACAGAATTTATCTTCAACTTATTACTGTGAGTTGATTACCTGCAGTGGAACAATAATCGATAGTGTTTTTGTTGATTTAGGAAATCTACAGATTGGCACGGTGGAGATTGATCCTATTTTGTGTATTGGTGATTCCACCTGGGTGTTTGCATCTGTGTCCGCGGGGACTTCTCCTTTTAGTTTTCTCTGGCAATCGGCAAACTTTCAGCAAAGTGTGGTTTCCTCCAATGGATTGGATAGTGCATTCAACCTACCCGCCGGTGTCTATTCACTAAGCATCACGGACAGTGGTGCATGCCCTGGTACTGATACAACTTTTACCATTGACGAACCAAGCTCACTCGAGCTCAATTCTATTCTGTTTGACATCGACACTGTAAATCTGGTTGATGGATTGATCTACTTGCAGGTTTCTGGCGGAACACCTCCATACCTATACCAATGGTCCACTGGTGACACAGTAGAAGACATTTCAGTCGCATCACCCGGCCTGTATTCAGTATTGATTCAGGATGCAAATGCCTGTGAAATTGAAGGTGATTTTTGGATGGGAATTCAGGGAAAAATGGAGCTTGATTGGTCGGATTTCAACATCTATCCAAATCCTGCAAGCGACTTCCTTTATGTTACTGCAAGGGAGTTAAGGAATGTACGCTTTGAGCTTTACGGCATGAATGGTAAAAAGTACCTGGATGTTAACCAGGATCAGCTGAATGAGGCAGGTCGACTGGATATCCGTTCCCTCACCTCGGGTACGTATTTTCTTAAGATTTCTAAAGGAAAGTCTGTTAAAACGGTAAAATTTGTCAAGCATTAATCCACCATAATTAGATCCTTACAATTCCCATTTTATTTATTATTTTTAGCATCCCAAGATTTTAAAAAAACGAAACAGAAATAATAAACTAAAGAAACAAACTATGGTAGATTTTTCATTAACCAATGAACAGCAGGCACTTATTGAGAAGTATCGTGATTTTAGCGATCGTGTTATTCGCCCAAATGCTTTAAAGTATGATAAGCTCGCTGAATTCCCGTGGGAAATTGTTAAGCAGGCTTATAGCGATGGAATTATGAATGGTCCGATGCCAAAGAAATTTGGAGGTAATGGATATAACATTTTCGAAGGTGCGCTTACTTCTGAAGAATTAGGTGCAGCCTGTATTGGTATCGGAATATGTATTGATGCCAACACGCTAGCCTTAACACCGTTGTTATTGGCTGCCAACGAAGAACAGCAGTCAAGGTTTTTTGGTCAGATTAATGAAGAGAAAGCAGTGGCTGCTTACTGTCTAACAGAGCCAAATGCGGGTTCCGATGTACAGGGAATAAAGTCAACAGCCATCCTGCATGGTGACAAGTACATCCTTAACGGACACAAACGATTCATCACCAATGGAGAAGTGGCTTCTTTCCTTACTGTATTTGCACAAACTGATCCTGAAAAGGTTCAAGAAGTTTGACCGCTTTTGTCGTTCCTTCAGATTCTCCTGGAATAGAGATCAAACCTCATTTAGAGAAAATGGGTCAGAAAGCTTCTGTGCAGAATGAGATTATCTTCACTGATGTTGAGGTTCCTGCAATTAACCGTTTGGGACAGGAAGGACATGGTTTCCTGATTGCCATGAAAACTTTTGATAGAACACGTACCGGCGTTGCTGCCTTAAGTTTGGGTGCAGCTCGTGAGGCATATGAGGTTTCAAAGGACTGGTCAAAAAATCGTATACAATTCGGGAAACCAATTGCTGCTAATCAGGCCATTGGATTTATGCTGGCAGATATGGCAACACAAATTGAAGCTGCCCGACTTTTAACCTGGAATGCAGCGTGGAATTATGACACAGGAACAAGAAAAGCATCATTGCTATCTGCCATGTCAAAGCTGTATGCTTCAGATATCGCTATGGATGTTGCTACCAATGCAGTCCAGGTAATGGGAGGCGATGGATATTCTACTGATTTCGGTGTTGAGAAAATCATGCGCGATGTTAAGTTGTGCCAGATTTACGAAGGAACGAATCAGGTTCAGCGCATCGTAATTTCCAAGGCGATATTAAAGTAAACTGATTTAATTCATCATACGAGAAGCAGGTTGTCGGTTGATAACCTGCTTTTTGAGTTGTTATTGGTGCCACCACTTAAGCGGTGGCACCAATAACAACAAAGACATGAAGTTTCTTAATACAATGGTTTCAAAGAAACACAGCTCCAATTCTAAATCCTAAATTAAAACTCCTATTTCCCCATTTCCTTACTTAAATGTTATTAAGAAACATTCTATAATTTAACTTAAGTTTTTGGAATCAAACCAATAAAGTTATTTTCGCCAAAATTTAATTGCTGTATTATTTCGATGATAATCCTATGTTTGCATGGTTTAATACGTCGTTATTAGGATCAAACGCCGCTTTGTCGACGATGGTGTATCTGAATAACATTTTGGTATAAAATAAAGAATTGATTATGGAAAAGAACGAATTACTCAAAGGTGGAGAATTCCTGGTAAAGGAAACCAAGGCGGAAGATGTCTTTATACCTGAAGAATTTAATGAAGAGCAATTGATGATTGAGGATACTTGCTACGATTTTCTTAAGCAAGATGTGTATCCTAATTTCGAAAAAATAGACAAGCACGAAAAAGGTTTGATTAAAGGTCTTCTAGGCAAAGCTGGTGAACTTGGATTATTGGGAATTTCAGTTCCTGAAGAATATGGAGGCTTCGAACAATCTTTCCTTACTTCAATGAAGGCCGGAGAAGCAATGGGTTCTGCACATTCTTTCTCTGTAGCTTACATGTGTCATGTGGGAATTGGTACTTTGCCTATCCTTTATTACGGTAATGAAGAGCAAAAAAATAAATACATTCCTGAGCTAGCGGCGGGAGAAAAAGCGGCGGCCTATTGTTTAACTGAACCTGATGCCGGTTCTGATGCTAACGCTGGTCGTTCAAAGGCAGTTCTTTCAGAAGATGGAAAGCATTATATCCTTAACGGACAGAAAATGTGGATCACGAATGGTGGTTTTGCAGATGTTTATACCGTTTTTGCAAAGATTGATGATGATCGTATTTTGAGTGCTTTCATCGTTGAGCGCGAATGGGAAGGTCTTGAAGTAAGTGTTGAAGAAAACAAAATGGGTATTAAAGGTTCATCTACTACTCAGGTATTCTTTAACGATGTGAAAGTACCTGTTGAGAACCTACTAGGTAAAAGAGGTGAAGGTTTCCGTATTGCAATTAACATTTTACACATAGGTCGTATAAAGTTAGGTGCCACGGTTATTGGATCAATGAAACGTACGATTAACCACTCGGTGCAATACTCAAACGAAAGAAAGCAATTTGGTAACTTGATTTCAAACTACGGAGCTATCAAATTTAAATTGGCTGAGCAGGTTATTAAAGTCTGGACTCATGAATCTGCATTGTATAGAGCTTCTGCTGATGTTGAGAGATTAATCGATATGTATGTAGCCGATGGAATGGATAAGGGCAAAGCCGTTATTCAGGCTAATGCTGATTATCAGGTTGAGTGTGCGATGCTAAAAGTTCTTGGATCTGAGTCATTAGATTATATTGTTGATGAAGGTGTTCAGATTTTTGGTGGAATGGGATTTTCAGCTGAGGCACCTGTTGACAGAGCATATCGTGATTCACGTATCAACCGTATCTTCGAAGGAACCAACGAAATCAACCGTATTTGGGCAGGTGACAATGCCATTAAGAAAGGAATGAAAGGGGCTGACGGCCTTAAGAAAAATATGGCTGAAGTGATGGAAAGCTTAACCAACCTTCCTGAAATGCCAGAATATGCTGAAGGATATTACGCGTATTACAAAGAAGTAATCTCTCGATTCAAAAAGGGCATTCACCTGGTTATGGGTGCAGCCAATGCAAAATATAGTCGCAAGCTTTCAAACGAGCAGGAAATTATTTTCAACATTGCTGATATGATGATCGAGGTATATGCCGCTGAATCAACAGCTCTGCGTATTGAGAAACTGGAAGGAATGAAAGGAGCTGACGCAGTTAAATTGTACAAGGATATTCTGGATGTTTATACTTACGACATTGCAAGTAATATTAGAAAATATGCGAAAGATGCCATATTCTCGTTCGTAGAAGGAGAAGAAATTACAAATTACATGAAAGGAGTTAAGTACTTTACTTGTGTGAAAGGTGTAAATGTAAAAGATGCTCGTCGTAGATTAGCCGACAAATTGATTGATGATAATCAGTACAATTATTAGAAAATGAACAACTGGTGCCACCACTTTAGTGGTGGCACCAGTTGTTCATTACTGGCTTCGCATCTCTGTTGAGCCGATCAGCCGCTTAGACTTTAAGCTGTAAGCCTATAATTTTGATTCAATATTTTGCTTGGCCTCCGGGCTTAACTCTGATTGAAGAACGGCACCCATTCGAGACTGAATAACGGAGAAATAATCTTTTACCGCCTGACTTTCATCCAAAAGATTGCTTATTTCCATTTTACATTGATTCTCTTTCAATACGAACTTCATGTCTGCCTGAACTGCGGTTGCTCCAATGGGTAGTTTCCCGGTAATCTCAATAATATTGTTTTCATGACTATCCTTGATCAGCTCGAATCCGGGATTACTATATATGGTAAGCACCCAGTCGTAAGTTCTCAGATAGAGATCATACGCACTTGTATTATCAATTGTATAGGTTTCCGAAATAACAAATTTCTCATTCTCCTGGGCAAAAGAAACCATTCCCACGATCAGTGTCAGAATTAAAATGCTTAGTGTTTTTTTCATGTTCTTATGTTTTATTTCTTCAATATTTATTTTCGTTCTTTAAGAGGTCTGTATCATCAAAGCTACGAATATAGAAAGATTCTATTCATTCTCAAGATCATTCATCTTGCTTATGTAAACCTCTGCAATCGCCAGATCAATCGGAGTGGTTAGTTTGATATTTTCATTATTTCCCTCACATAGATTGATCTCCATACTATCTGCCTCACATACCGAGGCATCATCTGTAAATTCTGTACAATAACTTCGTTCATATGCCTTTTTAAGTAGATTTGTTTCAAATACTTGTGGTGTTTGTACCTTAACAATCTGACTTCGATCAATACTTACATTTCTATCATTATCCAATTTACGTAATGATTCGGTTTCTGTCACACCCGGAATAGCATTACCTTTAGATTGCGCCAGTTCAAATGTCCGGCCGATCGTATCAATTGAAACCAGGGGTCTGACTGCATCATGCACAGCAGTTAATCCTCCGTTAATCAACTCCAATCCATTTTTTACGGAGTGATATCTTTCAGTTCCACCTGATGCAATGCTATGTGCAATTGTGAAATTATGATCATTACACAATTGTTCCCACAGATCTTCCTGATCAGACGGTAAAACAAGTACAATGTGAATGCTGTCATCAAAATGATAAAAACGTTCAATGGTATGCATAACAACAGGTCTTCCCTTCAGATTCAGGAACTGCTTGGGTGTTGTATTACCCATTCTTGATCCGGAGCCTCCTGCCACAATGATCACATTTTTTTGCATAGTTGTAAGACGGTAATTATAAAGTATGGTTGCTACAGGTCAAAGTTACAATAATGTTGAAATAACATCAATGGTCCTGATTCCTTTTAGCATCGCTAACAGATTGTTAAAAACTTGACAGCAACTCCAATAAATAATATATTAAGCATTGAAATTATAAACATACCTGTAAGCAACGATTTGATTCAGTTTACTGTCATAATCAGGTAAAACCGAAACCATGAAGAAAATAATTATCCTTTTTTTAATTCTGGGAGGACTGACATCTTCAGCCCTGGCTCAAACCTATCTATATGTTGAGTCGATATCAATATCTCCGCAGAATCCTACAAGCAGTGATATTGTGAATATAACAGTATCCGGTAGTTTGTCAAGTACAGCCAGCTATGTTAATATGGTCTACTATAATATTAATGGAAACACAATAACAGTGTTTTTCGATGCCAACAGCTCTGGAATTGGGATGACGGTTCTGGTTCCATATAGTTATACTTTCAGCGTTGGACCACTCGGAGCTGGCACTTATCAAATTGAACCAACTGGGAACTTCACAAGTGATTTTGTTCCCCTGAGCGAGAAAATATTTGTTGTTACAGGTATTAATACGGATTGTAATGCCATTTTCACTTTCTATCAGGATACATCCTCAATTCCCCCCTTAAGCATGGATTTATTTCAGTTTGTGAATCAGTCAACATATACAGGCAGTGCTACTTATTTGTGGGATTTCGGAGATGGTACCTTTTCTTCTGATGTTAATCCCCAGCATGGATATTTTAACATGACACCTGGTGTCTATCCGGTTTGTTTGACGATCCTGACAATTAATGGATGCACCGATACATACTGTGATACTGTATATATTGGAAACAACAATTTATGTAATGCCTTATTTGCTTTTTCACAAATAAGCACAGGAGCTTTAAGTGCAGACTTATTTCAATTTACCGATCAGTCAATTCCTGCAGGAGCTATTAGCTGGTATTGGGATTTTGGAGACGGAAGTACATCAACTGCTCAGAATCCACAACATTTCTTCTTTAATATGGTCCCGGATACATTCCATGTTTGCCTGACAATTACTTCGGTAAATGGTTGTGTGGACACATTTTGTGATGATGTCATTATTGGTTCAACCTTCTGTATCGCTAATTTCTCATCATATACCGATTCAACCACAAGTTGTACCGAATGCCTTTACTTTGCTGATTGGTCGTACAGCTCCGGCACAATAAACTCGTGGTTTTGGGATTTTGGTGATGGTACAACTTCTAACATTCAAAATCCATTTCATCAGTTCCCCAACGCCGGAAATTTTCTTGTATGTTTAACAATAACCACTTCTGATACATGTACCAGTACTTTCTGTGATACAGTTATTGTCAGTAGCAGCCCATGTAATATTCAGATTTCAGCAGTGATCTGGGATGTCTCAATATTTGGTGGGAATGACGGTGTAATTGATATTACTGTTTCGAATTTTACACCACCGATTGTTTTCCAATGGAGCAATGGACAGATTACAGAAGATATTGCTTATTTGACAGCCGGCTTTTACGATCTGATTGTTACCGATATAATGGGTTGTATGGCAATGGGTACCTTTGAAGTTTCCCAGCCTGCTGATCCGCTTTTACCCGATTGCCAGTCGGAGTATAGTTATTATCTTGATACAACAGTCAATTGCATTAACTGCTTCCAGTTCATAGATAATTCAAGCACTTCCTCAAGCATTATAGCCTGGTTCTGGAATTTTGGTGATGGAAACTATTCAATAGACCAAAACCCAATTCATCAATATTTAAATGATGGTCTGTATGAAGTCTGTTTAACTGTTGTTACTGCTGATAGCTGTGCCAACACCACCTGTTACGATGTATTGGTTGGAAATCCTCCATGCGTAGCAAACTTCGACTACACGATTACCGGATCTGCAATACCTGAGATTATTTATGCAAACTTTACTGATGAGAGTTTACCGTTGAATGGAATCGCCAGTTGGTACTGGGACTTTGGAGATGGTTATACTTCATCCGATCAAAATCCAGTGCATGATTACTGGCTGACCTATTGGGGTAACAATGAAGTTTGTCTTATCATTACTACCCTTAATGGCTGCGTGGATACGACATGCAAAAATGTGTTTGTTGGATTAGATCCATGTATGATTGCCTTGGATTATACCGCGACCAATGCTTCATATCAAGGGGCTCTCGACGGATCAATTGATATTACCATATTTGGGGGTACACCTCCTTTCTCCTACTTTTGGAACAACGGAGCCACTACAGAAGATCTTAGCGGATTGGGTGTAGGAACCTACACCCTGTTCCTCCTGGATGCCAATGGTTGTTTTATTGAAACGTCCGTGATAATCAATGAGGAATCATTAGTAGTTGGGACGGATGATCTGAAGGCAGAATTCATCTTCTATTCAACAGCTCCTAATCCGGCTAATAATTACACTGATATTTCCTTTTATCTTCCTTCTAAGTCAATGGTTGATATTGAGTTGTATAATATCTTAGGAGATCGTATTCAAACCCTGGCAAGAAGGACGTTTAATTCGGGCAAACAGATAGTTCGCATTAATACCAACAGCTTAGAGACGGGTAACTACTTTTATACCATGAGAAGCAAATACGGTACGTATACGAAGTCTCTTCAGATTGTTCATTAGAGCTTGCTATAAGAAGTTTAGTTATCAGTGTGTTGTGCGAAAATTAATCAATTATTCACTAGTTAATTTTTTTGCAAAAAATATTTGTTGAATAAAAAATAAGTTCTACATTTGCACCCGCAAACTTTAAAAACGGTCCGTTCGTCTAGGGGTTAGGACGCCAGGTTTTCATCCTGGTAGCAGGGGTTCGATTCCCCTACGGACTACAAATATTACTAAGAAAAGGAATAATTTTATGGCACATCATAAGTCAGCTTTAAAGAGAATACGTCAGACTGAGAAGAGACGTCTGCATAACAAGTATTTCGCTAAAACAACACGTAATGCTCTAAAAATGCTTAGGTCAACCAGTGATAAGAAAGAAGCGACTGAGTTATTGCCGAAAGTAGCAGGGATGCTTGATAAATTGGCCAAGAGAAACATAATTCATAAGAATAAAGCTTCTAATCTTAAGTCAAGTATCACATTACATGTGAATAGTTTATAAGAACTTCGAGATATATAAAAAAGCCCTTCCAATCCCGGAAGGGCTTTTTTGGTTTCATCCTTTTGGTTTAACTACCTACGGCTATAGGCCAGCAATGCACATTTCATTTTAGTTTCGAAATACGGTGAATATATTAATCTGTAGAAACCTGAACATTCCTCTTCGACACTTTAAGCGAAGCATCACCTGGTCAATGCCTGAAAATTCTTATAGAGGTTCATCATTCCATACCTGGTTTACGATTCTTCTGAATTTGTATTTTGTCTGTATCGTGTAGTGTTGCCAATATAGATTGTTGCCCAGAGGCAACACCTGAGATGTTAATTCCTACACAGATATGTTCTTTAATTAAAGATCAGGGTTAACTTCTGGCATCTACTCCTTGTTAATCCTTCTACTTTTTTTCTGCTTAGTATTATGCTCACCACTTGATCATCAACCTGAATATTAGTATTTTTAGCATGAAAAATCAATTCCATGAAAAATACTCTCTTTAGCATCCTCATGCTGGCCTCAATCATCATCTTATTCAACTTCTGTGGAGATTCGAAGATTAAACGAACGGAATCAAGCACGAATGTAGCGGCCTATACCAAGACTGTACCCGATTGGGTAAAAAATGCGGCTATTTATGAAGTGAATATCCGTCAATATACCGAAGAGGGAACTTTCAATGCGTTCTCTGAACATTTACCAAGACTAAAAGAGTTAGGTGTTGACATTCTTTGGCTCATGCCTATATACCCCATAAGTGAAGCGGAACGAAAAGGCTCGCTTGGTAGCTATTATGCTATAAAGGACTTTATGAAAGTCAATCCGGAGTTTGGAAGCCAGGAGGACTTTAGAGCCTTAGTTGAAAAGATCCATAATATGGGTATGTATGTAATTCTCGATTGGGTAGCCAATCATACGGGAATGGATAATGATTTGATCTACACACATACAGATTGGTTTATGCTCGATTCGTTGGATCAGGTAGCTCACCCTGAAGCTGATTGGTCGGATGTTGCACAGCTTAATTATGAATTGGAGGAGGTGAAGCACTATATGGTCGATGCAATGAAATTTTGGGTCAAAGACTACAATATAGATGGCTTCAGGTGCGATGTTGCCTATATGGTTCCAATTGAGTTCTGGGAAATGGCCAGAGAAGAGCTTGACCAGCTTAAGCCGGTATTTATGCTGGCTGAAGCTGAACAGGCAAATTTGCAGGAAAAAGCGTTTGACATGGACTATGCATGGGGACTACATCATCTGATGAACGACATAGCACAATGCAAAAAAAATGTATTGACTTTAGATAGTTTATACAATGAACCGGAAAATATCTATGGTCCAAATGCTATCAAAATGAATTTTATTTCCAATCATGATGAAAATTCATGGAAAGGAACAGTTTTCGAAAGGATGGGCGATGCCGCCAGTGCTATGACGGTTTTGTCTGCTACCTTACCAGGAATGCCACTAGTTTATAGCGGACAGGAGGCTGGTCTGGCAAAACGTTTAAGTTTCTTTGAAAAAGATGAAATTCCATGGCAGGAGCATGAAATGGGAGAACTGTATCGTACCCTCCTTAAATTGTAGAAAAACAATCAAGCTCTCTGGAATGGTCAATCGGGTGGAAGTATGAAAAGAATTGCTACCAGCAACGACGAAGCTATCTTTGCTTTCCTGAGAGAAAAGGATGATGCTAAAGTATTTGTTGTTCTAAATCTCTCATCTGACCTACAACAATTCACCTTCAGTGAGAAATGCTATTGTGACAGATATACAGATGTATTCACCGGCCAAAGTTTCGAAATTGTCGATGAAATTGGAATGGTACTGGAACCCTGGGAATATACAGTATGCGAAAAGCACTAGTTATGTATCAATTGGTGCCACCATTAAAGTGGTGGCACCAATTGATCTAGCAATCGTCATTGATCTGATTTTGATCAACCCACCAGGATGAAACAATTACATCGTGTTCTTCAGACTCAGGTAACTGCTGATCTTCCGATACACCGAAAATATTTGCTTCATCAAGCTCTGTGTTTACTTCCACTTCCATGGAAATTACCTTTTCTGTTTTGTTTCCTTCCCACCAATGTGAGGTCTCTTTGTCAAGGTCAATGGCTATGCTTGGAGCAATTACCAGAGCAACAACCGACATCAATTTCAGGAGAATATTCAAAGAAGGTCCGGAAGTATCCTTAAACGGATCACCAACTGTGTCACCAACAACTGTTGCTTTGTGTGAATCACCACCTTTTGAGTGAAGGGTATCTTCATGGTGAACACCTTCTTCCAACATCTTCTTGGCATTATCCCAGGCACCACCAGCGTTTGACTGATAGATTGCCAATAATACGCCAGATGCCGTAACACCGGCTAGCAAACCTCCCAGCATTTCAGCACCACCCAAATATCCTACGAAAGCAGGAGCCAGTATTGCTAAAAGACCCGGTAATATCATCTCTTTTAATGAAGCTTTAGTAGAAATCTCAACACATTTCTCATACTCTGCAGCTTCATCGGCTTTTTCGAAAATCTCCATTTCTTCTTTGGAAGCTTTGCTCATATCAGAGTCATACTTTTGCATTATATCCAAAGCATTTCTCAAAGCAGGAATTGTATTGAACTGACGACGTACTTCATCGATCATTGACGTTGCAGCTCGACCAACGGCACCCATAGCCATTGAGCTGAAAAGATATGGAATCATACCACCGACAAGAAGTCCTGCCATAATATGCGGTTTGGAAATGTCAATGGTAGCAAGATTTGCCTGTTGCATAAAAGCTGAGAATAAAGCAAGGGCAGTTAAGGTTGCTGAAGCAATTGCAAATCCTTTTCCTATTGCCGCGGTAGTGTTTCCCACTGCATCTAGTTTATCAGTTCTTTGACGAACTTCCGGCGGGAGATTGGTCATTTCAGCAATACCACCAGCATTATCAGCAATTGGCCCATAAGCATCTACAGCCAGTTGAATACCAGTGTTAGCGAGCATGGCAACTGCAGCGATCGCTATACCATAAAGACCTGCGAAATGAAAGGATAGAATAATCGCAACACCCAGCCCGATAACCGGAATAGCGGTCGATTTCATACCCAGACCCAATCCTGCAATAATATTCGTTGCAGCACCGGTATGTGATTGATCTACGATACGCTGAACTGGCTTTTTTCCTGTAGCAGTATAATATTCTGTGATTTTCCCGATTGCCAATCCGATACCAAGTCCGACAATAGTAGCCCAGAATATCCCCATAGAAGTATAAACTTTTATTGTCCCATCAATGGTTGGCATCTCCCATGTTTCAGGTAAAAGGTATTTAATCAGAAAGAAAGAACCGACTAACATCAGGAAGGAAGATAAAAATTCTCCTCTGTTCAATGCACTTTGCGGGTTTCCACCTTCCTTAACGCGGACAAAGAATGTCCCGATCATCGATGTAAGTATACCAAATCCAGCCAAAGCCATAGGTAGAATTATCGGACCCAAAGCATACGTTTCGACCACCGGAGGAAGCGTAACAAAAGCGGCACCCAAAATCATGGCAGCGATAATCGAACCAACAAATGATTCGAAAAGGTCTGCACCCATACCTGCAACATCTCCTACATTATCACCAACGTTATCAGCAATGGTTGCAGGGTTTAGCGGATGATCCTCAGGAATACCTGCTTCAACCTTTCCAACCAGGTCGGCACCGACATCAGCAGCTTTGGTATAGATTCCTCCTCCAACTCTGGCAAAAAGAGCTATGGATGAAGCTCCAAGAGAGAAAGCAGAAATAACATTCAAAACTGTTTCTAATCCCCATTCTTCACCGAATACATTATTGAAGACAATAAATAGAGTGCTTAAACCGATAACGCCAAGTGAAACAACACCAATTCCCATTACCGATCCACCATTGAATGCTACTTCGAGCGCTTTATTCAATGAGGTTTTGGCAGCATTGGTTGTACGAACATTTGCTTTTGTGGCGATACGCATTCCAACAAATCCGGCTAAACCTGATAATACTGCACCGGAGATAAAGGAAACAACCACATAACCATTACTATGTTCTTCAGCGGCGCCTTTAAAAAATAATAGTACAGCAACAGCCGCAACAAAGACAGCAAGAATTTTGTACTCGCTCTTTAGAAAAGCCATGGCACCATC
>Ga0233443_1001310_pt1 | contig 22263 bp, 20 predicted proteins | sample SI_123_September_2_FD_182784 | JGI IMG/M metagenome (GOLD analysis project Ga0233443, IMG submission 182784) | Seawater microbial communities from Saanich Inlet, British Columbia, Canada - SI_123_September2016_200_MG | ecosystem: Environmental > Aquatic > Marine > Inlet | place: Canada: British... | reverse complement strand
AACTGGCGCAGTTCAAGCAGGTGGCAGAAAGCGCTGCGGAGATACGGCAAGCCTTGCAGCGCGAGCACGACAGGGCCGAAGCCCTCGCGCGGGAACTTGCAGCAGCGCGCCTCGAGATCGACGCGCACGCAGCGTTGTCAGACAAGGAGAAGGACGAGGCGGGACCGCTCAAGCAGGTAGCGGAAAGCACCGCGGCGGAGATGCGGAAATCCTTGCAACGCGAGCGCGACAGGGCCGAAGCACTGGCACAGGAGCTCGCGACGGCGCGCCGCGAGATCGACACCCACACAGCGTTGTTAGACAAGGAGAAGGACGAAGCGGCACAGCTCAAGCAGGCGGCGGCGAGCGCTATGGAAGGATTGCGCCGATCTTTGCAACAGGAGCACCACAGGGCCGAAGCACTGGCACAGGAGCTCGCGACAGCGCGCCGCGAGATCGACACGTACGCGGCACTATCAAACAAGGGAAGGGACGAAGCGACGAAGCTCAAGTTGGCGGCGGAGAGCGCTACGGAAGGATTGCGACAGTCTTTGCAACAGGAGCGCAACAGGGCGGAAGCGCTTGAGCGCGAACTTGAACTCGCTCGCGGCAGGGCTGATCCGCGCATTGCGTTTCAGCCTGCGGCGAACAGTCCGATAGTGGTCGCGGCGGAGCAGCATCCTGCCGCAGAATCGCAAGGTAGTCCGGAAGCCGCGCGGTTGATATCGCGCGCCAGCGCGCTGCTCCGTCAGGGTGATATCGGCGCCGCGCGGGTAGTGCTTGAGCGTGCTGCCCAGACGGGAAGTGCGCAAGCAAGCTTCACTCTCGCAGAGACATATGATCCCGTCATTCTCTCCGCTTGGGGGACATATGGGACGCGCGGCGATACGACGAAGGCGCGCGAATTCTACGCAAATGCTTATGCCGGTGGCATTCAGGAAGCGAAGGATCGAATCAACGCGTTGCGGCAGTAGGGCCGGCGGTGATGGCGGGTAGTCGGAAAGCTGAATTTGACGCTCATGAGGGCTCATTGGTGAGAAAATTTCTTAGACCACGCCTATTGCTTTTCCTTGCCGCGTTGGTTCCGGCCATGCTGGCGCTTCAGTCAGTCAATGCCGATGCACAGACGCAAAGCGACCGTTCGCCACGACGTGTCCCGGCGCATGAGTCGGAAAAAGAGAAGATGAATGCCTGGACGGTCGGCCTGGCCGGTGGCTTGCTCGAGGGTGCACCAATCCGTCTTGCTGCAGAGATTGCCCGCGTCGTCGATGACGGACCAAATATGCATGTCCTCCCCATTGTCACCCGGGGGGCTACGGAAAATCTGAACTCGCTCCTTTATCTGCGTGGCGTCGATATGGCGATTATCAATTCCGACGCACTCGAAGAGTACAAGATTCAGGTACCCGAAATCCGGCGACGGATCGCCTATCTTCTCAACCTCTTCCCGTCGGAACTGCATATCTTCGTGAGGCCGGAGATAGAAAGCCTGCAGGATCTTGTTGGCAAGAAGGTGAATTTCAACACCCAAGGCACGGCAGCAGCCTATTCAGGTCCGCTGATTTTCAGCCGCCTCGGTATTAACGTCGAAAAGACCTTCATTCCCCATCAGATCGCGCTGGAGCAGATGCGCAAAGGCGAAATGGCGGCTGTCGTTTTTATCACGTCGAAGCCGGTTGATGCCTTCCTGCGCGGAGGATGGGGTACTGGTTTCAAGTTCCTGCCGGTGAACTACGAAAGCAAGTTCGAGGATTACTATCTTCCCGCGGGATTGGAGGCGAGCGAGTATCCCAATTTGATCAAGCAAGGCGACCGCGTGCCGACGATCGCGGTGCCGACGGTTCTCGTCGCCTTCAATTGGCCTGCACAGTCGAACCGTTATCTGCGCGTTGCCCGTTTCGTCGATTACCTGTTTTCCCGGATTGACCGGCTGCAAGCGCCTGGTTTCGATGCGAAATGGAAGTCGATCAATCTCGCAGCGTCGGTCCCCGGCCTCGCACGTTTCTCCGCAGCGCAGGGATGGCTGGATCGTCAAGCACGCGGAGGGCAGGCATCCCGATGAAAGCCGCTGGGATTCCCCTATCTGTTGCATTTGAGGTTGCAACCGGAATCGCTTTTGCACAAAGCGCTAGCGACCCAATGGTAAATCTTCGCGCCTGCTCCCTGATGGAGCGCGTGGAGCGGCTAGCGTGCCTGGATAGGCTATCGCGCGATATTGCGCCGGCGACTGGCACGGCACTGGATGGCCGCAACTGGATTATCAGCGAGACCACTTCACCTGTTGACTATACGCCGATCGTCGCTGCCAGGAGTGCTTCTCGTGGTGGCCCGAACAGTTCATCCATGGAGCTCTCCATTCACTGCCGCGCTGGTCGCACTGAATTGGTGGTTACAGGACCAGCGACCTCACGCGTTGGCGAGGAGTACACCATATCCTATCGTATCAATGAGGATCGACCGGTGCAGTTTCTAGCGGGCTCGCCAACGTTTGGAGCAGGCGCAGCATTCCGCGGTGATGTTGTGCACTTTCTGCTGTCGCTCCCCGAAAAGGGCGGCATTGCCGTTCGTCTCTCCACCCGGGGTGGTGCCGCCCATGACGGGTATTTTTCCCTCGACGGATTGAAGATAGTCCGAGACAAGATAGCCGCAGCGTGCAAGTGGCCTCGCGCGGTTGCCAAGCCACGCAATTGATCGGTCCTCGAACTAGCGCGGGAGATGGTGATGATGGAATTTGGACGATTTGTCAGTGCAGTAGCAGCAAGCCTCATAGCCCTGCTCATCGTTGCGCCATCCTGGGCGGCGCAGGAAAGGAAGCAGGCGACACCGCAGACGTCGAAGCGGCCTGCTGCTGAAAAGAAGCAGCACCAGCTTGTCTTGCAGGTAAATACAAACGAGCCCGCGATGATGAATCTCGCGCTCAACAATGCAACGAACGTCGCGCAGTATTATAAGGACATCGGCGAGAAAGTGACGATCGAGATCGTCACTTTCGGTCCCGGCCTGCATATGCTGCGCGACGACACTTCGCCGGTTAAGGCGCGGATCACGGCGATCGCGGTGGACAATCCAGCAATCTCCTTCAAGGCCTGCGGCAATACCCAAGAAAATATGAGCAAGGCCGAGAACAAGGAAATTCCGCTCGTTTCAGAGGCGAAAGTTGTGAAATCCGGCGTTGTGCGCGTCATGGAGTTGCAGGAGCAGGGATGGGCATATGTCAAGCCTTGATGATGTGCCGAGCTGGACAGCCCGCCTCAGAGCGCTTGTGCAACGAGTGGTTTCTCTTCGGTTCAATTTGCGCATCGGTACGAACGTCCGTTTCGCCTCGAACTTGGGATCGGACAACATCCAATGAATGTCGGTTGGGAGTAGTAAGAATGCGCCCTGAGTTGGATAGAACTGGCGAATGCAAAGGAGACCAGCATGACGATCTACATTTCTCAAGGTCGTTACACCGCCGCTGCTATCAAGGGGATGTCTGCGAAGCCGGAGGATCGTTCCGAGGCGGTTGCGGAGTTGTTCGCTGCCGCCGGTGCTCGATTGATTAGTTGGTATCTGACTTTGGGTCCCTATGATTGGCTGATCATAGCGGAAGCGCCGGATGAGCCAACGATGATTTCAGCGGTGCTTGCCGCCGCGGCTGGCGGAAGCCTTTCGGACATAACCACAACCGTGGCGCTCACGGCGAGTGATACGAAGAAAGCCTTCCAGCGGGCAGGCGAGCTCACTCAGAAATTCAGATCGGCGGGCCAAGCCGATTACTACGGAGTAGGGATCGATCCGAGTCGTGAGATCGGTGAGGCCTGAATGCATTGCTGCTGCTGATATGGGAACACGAGGTCGTCGGCAATTGACATTCCCGCTGCTGCTTTGCAAGGCCGGGAATCGGAGCGCCGGTCTCTGGCTACATGAGTACGTTGTTTCGTCCATACAATCGGCCGCGTCATGGTGTCTGCCGCGAAGATCGCGATGGTCGCGCTTGAAAAGTGTCCGCCGGCGCGCATGCCGGCTACCGATGCTATGTTGACGATGTTGCCCCACTCTCATGCCGATTATACGGTGCGCAAATGCCGTGCAGGCAATGTAGGTGCGCCATTGGTCTACGCGCACGATGTCGCGTGCGCCGGGCGCACCATTCGCATGGGAATGACCGCAAATTTTGATCGCGCCTCACGGCATGATGCTTGTGCATCGCACGAGCACCAGATTAGGCCGACGTTGAGAGCTTCATCATAACGAGACCGGAAACAATCAGGATCGCGGCGCCGATACGCATCATTGTCATCGCCTCTCCGAGGACGATGATCCCGACAAGGAACGCGCCTATGGCCCCGATGCCTGTCCAGATCGTATAGGCGGTCCCGAGGGGAAGTGTTCTCATGGCGATGGACAGCAGCGCAAAGCTGCCAATCATCATGACGATGGTGATTGTGCTCGGAACGAGCTTCGTAAAGCCCTCCGATTGCTTCATCGAATAGGCCCAGACGATTTCAAGAATGCCGGCCGCTACCAGATAGATCCATGCCATTTTCAACTCTCCATTGGGCCGGGCCGTCCCGGTCATTGCGCCCAAAATGGGGAGGTCGTTCCTCTGAATTTGAATACCGTGCGGCTCCTTGGAGCCAAGCTAGTGTCCCGGGTGCAGGGCGTCGTTGAGGTACATGCAGGTCAGCATAGTAAAGACGTAGGCCTGGATGACGGACATCAGCAGTTCCAGCGCGGTAAGAGCCAACACCATTAGAAACGGCATCGTCGCTCCGAGAATGCCCAGTGTTCCGAGACCGCCGAGACCGACGACGAAACTCGCGAATACCTTCAACGTGATATGTCCCGCGAGCATCACCGCGAACAAGCGTACCGAATGGCTTACGGGTCGCGACAGATAGGAAATCACTTCAATAGGGACAATGAACACCGCGATATATGGCGGAATGCCCGATGGCAGAAAGAGCCGAAGGAAGCCAAAACCGTTGCGCATCACGCCGTAGATGGTGACCGTTAGAAACACCATCATTGCCAACGCCAAGGTCACACTGAGATGGCTCGTGACGGTGAAAGCGTAGGGGAGCATTCCGAGCAGGTTCGCCACCAGAATGAAGGTGAACAAGGAAAAAACCAGCGGGAAAAACCGCATTCCCTCTTCGCCCGCGTTTTCGCGCACGGTTTTCGCGACGAACTCGAACAGAAGCTCCGAAGCGGCCTGCCATCGTCCTGGCACCAAGGCGCGTCGTTGCGTTGAAACAAGCATGAAGAGGCCGATCATGCCGACCGTCACGAACATGTATACCGTCGAGTTCGTGATACTTATTTGCTGCCCGGCGATCTCGCCGAGTTGCAGAATCGGCTTGATTTCAAACTGTTCGATCGGTCCGGCCATGATGTCCTGTCGCATGCAAAAGAATCGCGTCCGGTGAGCCGGCGCGGTTCTGAGCGGAGCATGATGAGGAGGAGGCGTCCGACCCGGAGCGACTATCCCAACATCTCTCCAAGAGATGTGGGGTCGTCCCCGACGAAGCTTAAGCAATACGGGTCGTCCCGTAAGCAACGCTGATATTAAACGTCTGCTATCGGCTTTTCAAGACGTCAGTCTGAGTGTGCGTACTGAAAATCCAACAGTGTCGATCAAATTGCGGATTTCCTAAGTCGATACGGAGTTTGACGTTTAGCGCATGGCTGGTTTGCTCGGCCTACAAAAACCGTTCCTTTTCAGCTACGCCGATCTTTACATCGAGAAGCGACGCGCTTGAAAGCAAGGCGTCCAGAACCATCGCGCGTGAGGAGCGTACCTGGTCGATGGTGACGCGTTCCGCGGTAGCGGCATCGCCTTCGGCGAGGGCGTCGATAAGCGATTGGTGCTCGGAATGCATTTCGCTGCCTCGATCCCGGAGCGAAAGACCGAAGTGAAACATCCGCTCCAATTCGACAAGCGTCTGGTTGAGCACCGCGATCAATCGATCATTGCCGCTCGCTGCTGCGATTGAAAGATGGAAGTCACTGTTGCGCTGAAGGAAGACAGCTTCGCTCTCCTTGTCGCCCGGCTGATAGTCGGTTCGGCACAGCCGGTCCAGTCGATGGAGGTCTGCGGAATCCACCCTTCCCGCCGCTAGCCTCACGCAGGCCACTTCGACAATCTCGCGGAGCTGGAAAAGATCGTTCAGGTCTCGCAGCGTAATGGGCTTGACCCTGTAGCCTTGGCGGCGAACGGGTTGGAGCAGGCCGATGAGCGACAGACGATCAACGGCAGCGCGTGCTGCCGCGCGGCCCACGCCAAACTGGCCGGCGAGATCGACCTCGGTCACGATTGAGCCGGGCATTATTTCACAGCGCACGATGGCCTTGTGAATGGCGTCAAAAGCTATGTCACTTTGCCGCAAGCCGCCCTTCGTTTCCTTAGGCGGTTTTCCCATTGATACGACATGTCCCATATCCGCACCTGAACATATCAAGGCTCTATTTGCAAGCTTCCTAGGGGGTAGGAGTTTGATCTGGCTCCGGCAGGAGGGCTTTACGGCGCCAGTTCCCTCGGTATTTCGCCGCTGTGGCGCAGTTGCTCTATGCACAAGGGTGATCAGATATACTGGACAGGACACTTTAGGACATCTATAGACTGATGTTAGAACATATCACTGGGAGATACTAAGATGTCGAAGGGAACAATGCGCGCTCTGGTTTTGGAAAGCCACGGCGGGCTGGAAAATCTGAAAGTCGTGAACGATCGGCCAATTCCGGCTGCCGTCGAAGGCCATGTGGTTATCCGCGTCGGCGCTTCTTCTTTCAATTATCATGACGTGTTCACGGTGCGCGGCATGCCCGGCATCAAGGTGCCTCTTCCGGTGGTGATCGGTCTCGATATGGCCGGCGAGATTTCCGAGGTCGGTCCCGGCGTCAAGGGTTGGAGCAAGGGCGACCGCGTTCTGGTCAATCCGTTGAACAAGAAAAAGGGATTGTTGGGCGAGATGATGGACGGCGGCATGGCGCAGTACTGCCTTGTCGACGCCGAGCAGCTGATCCGGATGCCGGACGATGTTTCCTATGAGGACGCGGCCTCGCTGCCGGTGGCTTACGGAACTGCGCATCGCATGCTGGTGACTCACAACACGATCAAGAAGGGCGACCGCGTTCTGGTGCTGGGTGCATCGGGCGGCGTCGGCACGGGTTGCGTGCTGCTGGCCAAGCTCGCTGGAGCTGAGGTCATCGCGTGCGCCGGTGGCGAAGACAAGATGCAGCGCCTGCGCGATCTCGGGGCTGACCATGTCATCAACTACAAGGACGTCGACTTTTCGAAGTGGGCGATTGAAAAGTACGGCAAGCCGCAGCGCCGTACATATGAAGGTGGCGTCGATGTGGTGATTAACTTCACCGGTGGCGACACCTGGGTGCCTTCGTTGCGTTGTCTGAAGCGCGGCGGCAAGCTGCTCGTTTGCGGTGCGACCGCCGGTCACGATCCCAAGGAAGATCTGCGTTACATCTGGAGCTTCGAATTGCAGGTCATCGGTTCGAACAGCTTCTACGACGACAATCTTGCGGATCTGATGCGGTTGATTGCGGAAAAGAAGCTCAAGCCGGTTGTCGACAAGGTTCTCCCGCTTGATCAGGCCGTTGATGGCCTGCGGCTGATTGAGAACCGGGAGGTCCTGGGCAAGGTCGTGATTACGCCTTGAGCTTGGCATTCCGTCAAACAACCATAGCGAGGGATCGATAATGACCGAGAAGCTTACTCCTGCGGCCGTCGAGGCCATGTTGACGCGCGGACCTTTCCATCAATGGCTTGGCCTGCGCGTCCAGAAGGTGGACGAAGAGGGCATCGAGTTGACCGCCACCTGGCGCGAAGAGTGGGTGGTTAACCCGGATCGCCGCTATACCCATGGCGGCATCCTTGCGGCCTTGGTCGATCTCACGGCCGATTGGGCTTTGGTTGCCCACACCGGTCGCGGTGTCCCGACCATCGACATGCGTGTCGACTATCACCGGGCGGCAATGCCCGGCGACCTGACTGCAAAGGGCCGCATCGTGAAGCGGGGCGGCCAGTTTTCGGTCGCGGAAGCCAGCGTTTACGACAAGGACGGTGCCCTTCTCGCCAGCGGTCGGGGAGTTTATCTCACCGCTCCCCCCAAGGCCTGAGCGGGGTAACCCCGGTGGCCCCCGAAGGCGCCAATGGTTTCAGGACGGCGGATTCCGCCGTCCTGAAACGCGAGGGAATGTTCGATCACGCGGTTCTTAATCTTCACTACGATCTCGATGCCGGCGAAGAGTTGTTCAACTCGCTTGGCTTCCAGATCGCGCCGCGCGGTTATCACAGTCTTGGTTCGATGAACCACTTGATCATGTTTGATACGAATTATCTCGAACTAATCGGGCTGGATCCGTCGAACCCGAATCCTCGCAAAGAACTTCTCGACTGGCCTGTCGGCCTGAATGGCCTGGTGTACGGCAGCGACGACGTCGACGTCACGCAGGCTCGGCTGCGATCGCAGCAATTGCCTGTGCTGGAGCCGAAAACTTTCAGCCGACCCGTCACGGTTGACGGCGTTGAGACCGAGGCGCGATTCCGCACAGTTCACATGGATCCCGGATTTTTTCCGGCGTCCCGTCTCTATTTCTGCGAACATCTGACACCGGACCTGGTCTGGCATGATGCATTCATGCAGCACCCGAACACCGCGATTTCCCTGAAGCGGTTGATGGTCGCTGCAGACGATCCGGATGTGCAGTCTGACCGTCTCGCTCGGGCCGTCGGAGCAAGGCCCGGCGCGGGCAACCGCGTCGACGTTGGCGGAACCCGAATTGATTTCAGCTCAAAGCAGCAACTCACGGCTCTCTATGGTGATAGCCTTCGCCTGGAAGGAGCGTTCCCACGTGTTGTTGGAATGAGCATCAGTGTCCGCTCGCTGGATTCGCTCAAGGCGAGTCTTGATTTGCGGTGGACTGGAAAGCTGATCGAACCGGACCATCATCGCCTGATCGTCCCAGCCGCTGAATGCTTCGGTGTGATGCTTGAGTTTCTCGAACCTAATGTGAGCCTGGCATGATCTCATCACGTAACCTGGGAACCTTGATCGATCCCGCGCGTCCGCAGGATAAGATCGCAGTCATAGATTTCGACGGTGAGCGCAGCCGGGAAGTGACGTATGGCGCACTCGATGCGCTCGCCAATGGAGTAGCGCGAGCGCTGGTCAATCGCGGCTTCGTACGAGGCGATCGCGTTGCCATTCTTTCTGCGAATAACTCTGACTATCTGGCGGTTCATCTTGGCATCATGCGCGCCGGCCTGGTGTCCGTCCCGATCAATTTCCGGCTGCCGCGCCATCTCGTCGAATACATCATCAAGGATTGCGGGACGCGTCTGGTGTTCTGCGATGCGGAGCGCCGCTCTGTCGTTTCTGATGATGTGGACGCGATCAGGCTCGATGATGCGAAGGAGTTCGGCTCTTTTGTTGAGCCCGGAGCCTTTGAAGCGGTTGAGCCGCAAGATGGCGAAGCTGCGACGTTTCTCTATACGTCTGGATCGACCGGAAGGCCGAAAGGCGTGGTGCTCTCGCATGCCGCCCAGCGCTGGGTGGTTGAGATGCGGCTTGGCCCGCAAGGCATCGAAAACCAGCACATGCTGATCGCCGCGCCGCTTTACCACATGAACGCGCTCGCGCTGTCGCATCTGGTGCTCGCTGGGCATGCCAGCATGGTCCTCATGCCGCAGTTCAAGGTGAAGCCGTACATCGAAGCAATTGGTCGTTTCCGCTGCACATGGCTGACCTCGGTGCCGCCGATGATTGCCATGATGCTCGACGACAAGGAGGCAATGGCAAGCGCCGACCTTTCGTCCGTGCAGAACCTGAGGATGGGCTCTGCGCCGGCGAGTGCCACCCTGCTTGACGAGATTAAACGGACTTTCCCGAAAGCCAAAATCCTGAATGCGTACGGAACGACAGAGGGGAGCCCGATTGTCTTCGCGCCACATCCCGAAGGCAAGCCGACGCCAAACCTGTCTCTCGGTTACAAGCACCCCCAGGTCGACTTACGGCTTGTTGATGATACCGGTGCCGAGACAAGCGAAGGTGTGCTGCAACTCCGATCGCCTGCGATGATGAGCGGATATCATAATCGTGCCGATCTTCCGCGCCCGTTCACAGCCGATGGCTACTACGTCACGGGAGATGTTTTCAGCCGCGACGCCGACGGCTTCTATTACTTCGTTGGCCGAGCCGACGACATGTTCGTGAGCGGCGGCGAAAACATCTTTCCAGGTGAAGTCGAACGCATGCTGGAGACCCATCCGGACGTTATCCAGACTTGCGTTGTTCCGATCGACGATCCGATCAAGGGCCAAAAGCCGGTTGCTTTTGTTCGGCTCGCTCCCAGCGCGACCATCGATGCGAGCGGATTGAAAGCGTTCGCACTGGAGCGCGGGGCAGCCTATCAGCACCCGCGTTCGATCTGGTTTCTGGACGAATTTCCACTTGCATCGACCAACAAGGTCGATCGCGCCGCACTTGCGCAGCGCGCCCGCGATTTGTCGCAAGCGCCGCCAGCCGATGCAAAGTGACTTTCGGTGCATACGGCGGTCACCGCCGTTTGCAGGACTTGCGGCTGAAATAGCAAGGTAAGGGATACCAGTATCATGGCGAACGACCAGGACGAGATCTTCACGACGCGGCCGGAAATCACCGGCTCGTTTGGCGTCGTGGCATCGACACACTGGATCGCGACAGCTGTCGGCATGGGCATCCTTGAACGCGGAGGCAATGCCTTCGACGCAGGCGTGGCAACGGCTTTTGCTCTTCAGGTCGTTGAGCCGCATCTCAACGGCCCGGGCGGTGACGTCCCGATCATGGTCTACGACGTACGGCGCGGAAAGCCGGAGGTGATCTGCGGGCAGGGGCCGGCTCCCGGTGCAGCGACCATCGCGCGTTTTCGTGACATGGGACTCGACCTTGTGCCGGGTTCCGGGTTGCTTGCAGCCTGTGTGCCCGGCGCCTTTGACGCTTACATGCTGCTGCTCAGAGACTACGGCACGATGTCGGTTGAAGATGTGCTCGCACCGGGGATTGGATATGCCCGCAACGGTTACCCTCTGGTCCAGCGAATCTGCGATACGATTTCGACCGTCGAAAAGCTGTTTCGCGAACACTGGCGCTCGTCCGCCGCGATCTATCTGCCGCATGGCGCTGTTCCCAAGACGGGAACGATTTTCCGCAATGAAAAGCTGGCGGATACTTATTCACGCATCCTTGCTGAAGCGAAGGCTGTCGGCGGCGACCGGGAAGCCCAGATTGAACGTGCCCGCCAGGTGTGGTCGCAAGGTTTCATCGCCGAAGCGATCGATGACTTTTGCAAGAATAACGCTGTCATGGATGCGACCGGCGTTGCAAGCCACGGCCTGCTCACCGGCAACGACATAGCGAACTGGCGCGCGACGATCGAAGCGCCCATCAGCTACAACTATGGCGACTATACAGTCTGCAAGCCAGGCCCCTGGACGCAGGGATTGGTCCTGCTCCAGCAATTAGCGCTGCTGAAGGGTTTCGATCTCGATAAGCTAGATCCGTGCGGCCCCGAATTTATCCATCTGCAGGTGGAATGCACCAAGCTTGCCTTCGCAGATCGGGACGTTTTTTACGGCGATCCTAACTTCAGCGACGTGCCAGTCGAGAAATTGCTGTCCGAGGCTTACAACGCAGAGCGCCGAAAGCTCATCACCGAGCGGGCATCGATGGAGTTGCTGCCCGGCACGATTCCCGGATACGGCAAGGCAGTGGGGATGCGCGAGGGTGGTTTGCGTGAGTCGGTATCTGCCATCGGGACGGGCGAGCCTACGGTCGGCCGGCTTCGCGCCGAGCGCGGCGACACTGTGCATCTCGACATCATCGACAAGCATGGCAACATGATTTCGATGACGCCATCGGGTGGATGGCTGCAATCGTCGCCGATTATTCCAAGCCTCGGCTTCTGCCTTGGAACGCGTGCACAGATGTTCTGGCTGGATGAAGAGCATCCAGCTTCGCTGCAACCCGGCAAGCGGCCGCGCTCGACATTGTCGCCGACGCTTGCTCTGCGCGGCGGCGAACCCTACCTCGCTTGGGGAACGCCGGGTGGCGATCAGCAGGATCAGTGGGCGACGCAATTCTTGCTTCGCCATATTCATGCAGGGCACAATCTGCAGCAGGCGATCGACGCTCCCGCCTGGCACACCGAGCATTTCCCGGCCTCGTTCTGGCCGCGCCTCGCGCGCCCCGGAGTGCTCGTGCTTGAAGGGCGTGTTTCCGACGCCGCGATCAAGGACCTGCGCGCGCGGGGTCACATCGTCGAGGTTGGCGAGGACTGGTCGGAAGGCCGTTTGACCGCGGCCTCTCGTTCGAACGGCTGGCTCCGAGCCGCAGCAAACCCGAGAGGAATGCAAGCCTACGCGGCAGGGCGCTAGGGCGCCTCACGCTCGATGCGTAACGACCGAAGTCTTGAGGGCGGGCCAGCGAAAGACCGTTGGCTCTCGTGATATGTTCTAGCGGGCTATCAGACCTGCGGGAAAGGCGACGAACCAAGCACAAATGTGCTCCTTCTGATCGTCTTACGAATAGACAAGCGTGATAGGAAGTAATTGTTTTAATTTATGTTTTTCGTATCGCTGCAGTGATGCTTCGGACTTCGCTGCAATCTTGCAGAAAACCACCCATAGGCGTGGTCGCCAAATAATCCCTCGTAATAAGTTAAAACATGTTGACTCGATAGTTTATTGAGTCAAAATTGCGATTATGAACATGTCTATGATGTCTCTGCAATGTACGGGGATGCAAAGCCACTTTTGGGAGGGGTACAAGAAATGCACGCAAACTACGTCGCAATAGCAATTGTTGCGGTCTACATCGTCGGTTTGGCGCTCGTCACAGGCGTCCTTCAACGGTCGGTCAAGTCGGCAAACACCTTCACGTCGGGAACGACCGGTCGCACCGGTGTGCCGGCGATTCTGGTCGGCATGATGCTGATGTCCGAATTCATCGGGACGTCTGCGAGCGTGGGCACCGCGCAGGAGGCATACAAGGTCGGCATTTCCGCTTCCTGGAATATTCTGGCGCTGGCGGCGGGCTTTATCTTCTACGGCCTCTTTCTCGCCGGGAAGTACAAGGAGTCCGGCCACAACACGATCTCGGCGATTCTCAACGATGTTTATGGCCGCAAAACGAGACTTGCCACATCGCTGGTGATGATCTTCGCGCTGGAGATCGTCGCTGTCGCGATCTATGCCGGCGGTGGCACGATCCTGAGCATTCTGCTTGGTGTTGATCGCACATCCGCGATTGTCGTCTGCGGTGTGGTGTCCGTGCTCTATGTGTTCATGGGTGGCATGAAGTCGGTAGTTTACACCAACGTCGTTCACTCGGTCATCAAATACCTAGGCATCCTGACCGCTCTGTACTTCGGCATCACCAAGCTCGGTGGATTCCATGAGTTGCAGGCGCGGATTCCTGCGGAAATGTTCTCGTGGACCCACGTGGGCTGGGGGCAGATCTTCGCCTGGTTCATCGCCGGCATGGGTGCGACGTTCTCCACGCAGTATGTGATTCAGGCCATCAACACGGTGGATGATGCGAAGAGCGCAAAGATCGCAAGCTTCTCCACGGCGCTCTTTCTGGTCCCGTTCGGCATTATCACAGCCCTCGTTGGTATGTGCTCGCTTGCGTTGTTCCCCAATATCAAATCGATCAATGCATTTGCTGCGCTGATCGGGCAGATGGATGGAGTGATGGCGGGTATCGTCTGCGCCGGCCTTGCAGCGTCACTCTTTGGTTCGATCGCCGCATTCGCGGTTGCGACCGCGACGTTGCTCTACAAAGATTTCTATGTCGGCTTTGGCGGCAAGGCCCGCACTGAAAAGGGCTCCTTGATGTTCATTCGCGTCGCGACAGTCGTAATGGGTCTGCTTCCGATTGTTCTCGCGATCTACACTCCGAACATCCTGTCGATGACCTTTCTGGGCAAGGCGCTCCGAGCATCGCTGTCGGTCCTGGTTCTGTTTGTTTTCTTCGCGCCCTGGTTTGGCACCAAGCGCGGAGCGTTCCTAAGCATTCTGGCGTCCCTCGTCGCCACGATCGTTTGGTTCATGATGGGCAATCCATACGGCATCGATAACGCTTACATCGCGCTGCTCGTCCCGCTGGTCGTCATGGGTGTCAGCGAGATCGTGAAGCGTATCCGCAATGACGATGTGGCCGTCGTGCCTGCGGCATCTTCGCGGACGCTGGACTAGGCAATCATGCAAAGCAATGCGGAGAATATCGATGCAGACAAATGGTGGCCGGTGGCCGACATGGAGCAGTCAATGATTACTGTGAAGACATAGATGATGGGCGAGGCGTCGGGCTGTTCGATCCGGTGCCTCGCCGACCGGCTGGGGGCTGTTGACCGGTTCGTTAGCTCGAAACTGCGAAGTGTCGCTCGCTGGGCTGGTGGAGTTCGGGCCTCTCGTTTCCGATGCGGCGACTCGAAGCAATCGCCGCGATGGTGCCTGAAGGGCGTCGCCGTTCCGCTGATGTTCCTCATCTGAATCTCGCGACTCGCAAAAGCCGGAGATGCCGGGAGCGCCATCAACCGAAAAGCAGTGAAGGCTGGCGCCAGCTTGCGGCGCCCCCCCTCACTTACCCGACAGGAAATCCGATTTCCTGCCTCTCTACCTACAACACGCGAAATACTGCGGAGATAACTTGTTATGAACATCGTAAGCCAGCATTCTCTGCGAGCAGCCGATTTGTTAGCTAAATTCAAGAATGACCTCGTGCGCGATGACCGCCTCGAGCGTCTCGGCGCGGATTTGATCGGCAACGATGCCGAGGTCGTTGGACCGTTCGGAGCCAAGGCGCTGATCTACGCGGACTATGTTGCATCTGGCCGGGCGTTATCGGTGGTTGAGCGCTTCATCCTCGAGAACATACTGCCGTACTACGCCAACAGTCATACCGAGGCCTCGTACTGCGGTGGGACGATGACAGGATTCCGGCGCGCAGCGCGCGATGTGATCGCTCAGTGCTGTGGAGCGGACGAACGCTATGATGTCATTTTTACGGGCTCGGGTGCAACTGCAGGTTTGAATCGCCTCGTGAACCTGTTTGGCGTGAACGCGAGTTTGCGCGACGGTATCGTTCCACGGGTGATCATCGGCCCCTACGAGCACCATTCAAACATCTTGCCTTGGCGGGAAAGCGGCGCCGAGATCGTTGAGATCGAAGAAATCGCAACTGGCGGCCCTGATCTTTTGCAACTCGATGCAGCCTTGGCCGGCGCGGGCGGGCGGCCGATGATATGTGCGTTTTCTGCAGCTTCCAACGTTACCGGAATTGTTTCGAATGTGGCCGAGATCACCGAAAGGGCGAAGGCTGCGGGGGCGAAAATCATCTGGGATTACGCCGGTGCAGGACCCTATCTGCCGATTGCCATGGAGCCGGCCAGGGGTGTTCAGATCGATGCAGTGGTCGTCTCGCCGCATAAGTTCATCGGCGGTCCTGCCGCGTCAGGCATCCTAATTGTTCGTCGAGATGCCGTTGTCACGACGATTCCCACGTGGCCAGGAGGCGGTACGGTGAAATTCGTGACGCCGACGGAGCACGACTATAGCGAAAGCCTTGAGGTCCGAGAGGAGAGCGGTACGCCAAATGTTGTCGGAGACATTCGCGCGGCTCTAGCCTTCCTTGTGAAGGAAGCGATTGGTCAGGAAACGATGTCCCTGCGCAATGCCGCGCTGCGTGCCCGGGCACTGTCTGCATGGAGTAAAATCGAGCGTATTGAGCTTCTCGGAAATTTGCAGGCGCAGAGCCTGCCAATCTTCTCGTTCCGGATCAGGGACGGGAAGGGCGGCTACATTCATCAGCAGCTCGTTACCCGCATGCTCAGCGACCGGTTCGGCATCCAGGCTCGCGGCGGATGCGCGTGTGCAGGTCCATACGTTCACCGCCTGCTGAAGATTGACGATGCGCAGTCGAGTGCGTTGCGGCTTGCGATTGCCGAAGGGGATGAAATTCGAAAGCCGGGATTTACTCGCCTGAACTTCAGTGTCCTGCTCTCTGATGACAAGGTGCAGTACATCCTAGACTCTGTTGCACAACTTGCGCAGGACGCTGCCACTTACTCGGATCAATACATGGTCGATCCGAGTCGGGCGATTTTTTACCCGCGAAATTCTCAGGGTCAGTTGATGTCGAAAGCGGTTTAGCGATGCGCCGCCGCCACTCGCATATTCCGACACTGCTGCGTAATGGCCGTCGCCATTTAGAGAAATTCAAGGAGTCACCATGATCGTCTCCAGTTCCAAGAGGCCCGAGGTCAAGGGGTTCTTCGATCCGCGCACGTGGAGCATCCAGTATGTCGCCTTCGATCCCGAAACGCGGGACTGTGTGATCATTGATCCCGTGCTCGACTTCGACGAGAAATCCGGCTCAACCCGTACGGGTAACGCCGATGCGATCTTGTCCTATGTGGCTGAGAACAACCTGAAGATTGCATACATCCTCGACACGCATCCGCATGCCGATCATTTTTCCGCGGCCCACTATCTGAAGAACAAGACTGGAGCCCCCACCGCGATTGGTGAGCATGTCGTCGATGTGCAGCAGCTCTGGAAGGATATCTACAATTCACCCACGCAGGCGACCGATGGGTCGCAATGGGACCGTTTGTTCGCTCACAACGACCGCTTCAAGGTCGGGACGATAGATGCGCACGTGCTCTTTTCGCCCGGACACACGCTCGCCTCCGTGACCTATGTGATCGGTGATGCGGCATTCGTCCACGACACACTGTTCATGCCAGACAGCGGCACTGCGCGCGCAGACTTTCCGGGCGGCAGCGCAAAGATGCTGTGGGCTTCGATCCAGGGCATCCTTGCCCTGCCGAATGAGACACGCGTCTTCACCGGGCACGACTATCAGCCGGGTGGACGCGAGCCACTCTGGGAAAGTACCGTCAACGAGCAGAGATTGATGAATCCGCATGTGGCCGGAAAGAGCGAAGCTGACTTCGTGACCCTGCGCGAAGCGCGCGACAAGACGTTGCCGATGCCGAAGCTGATCCTGCATGCACTGCAGGTAAACGTGAACGGCGGCCGACTGCCTCCGCCTGAAGAGAATGGCCGACGTTATCTCAAGTTTCCGCTCGACGCATTTCCGGGTGCGGTATGGGGCTGATTGTAGCTGTCGGGCGAGGCGACGAATCCAATAAGCTATGCGTGGCGGGCAAATGAAGACCGCTTGTATGGCAGGCAGCTCGGCCAAGAATCGCCTGACTGTAATAGCAAGTATTCGATGCGGTGACGCCAAGGCGGCACGATCGTGAGTGCGATTCTGAGCGCAGCGATTGGCGCGGGAGCCTTGGTGGGCTTCTCGCTTGGCTTGATCGGCGGTGGCGGCTCCATCCTGGCGACCCCGCTTTTACTCTATGTCGTCGGCGTAGCACAGCCACATATCGCAATCGGTACCGGGGCGTTGGCGGTCTCAGTGACGGCTTTCATCAATCTGGCGAGTTATGCGCGGACAGGTGTTGTACGCTGGCGCTGTGCCGCCGTCTTCGCAGTGATTGGTACTCTCGGTGCATTCGTTGGGTCGAGCGCGGGCAAGCTGATCGACGGCAACAGACTTCTGTTCCTGTTCGGACTGGTGATGCTCGCTGTCGGGGCCATGATGCTGAGGCCGCGCAGCGAGACTGCGGCTCCGGAGCGGGATGCCGATCTCAAGACCTGTCTGCTGACCGCCGGTATTGCATTTCTCACCGGTGTGGCTTCCGGCTTCTTTGGAATCGGCGGTGGTTTCCTGATCGTGCCTGGCCTGTTGCTCGCGACCCGCATGCCGATGATCAACGCGGTGGGCTCTTCGCTTCTCGCGGTCGGATGCTTCGGCCTTGCGACCGCGATCAACTATGCGCTCTCCGGTCTGGTCGATTGGCTCGTTGCCGCCCAGTTTGTCGCCGGTGGAATCGTGGGGGGATTTTTCGGCGTGGCGCTGGCGAATCGTTTGTCGCGCGGCAAGGACGCTCTCAAGCGCATCTTCGCCTGCGTGATCTTTGCGGTGGCGGCTTATGTCCTCTACCGAAGCGGACACATGATCTTGAACTAGTTTGATATCTGCACGGAAGGTGTGCGTTGGCATCCGGCGAAGGCACTGCGAGATACGATTGAAGAACGAGGAAGACTTTCTATGAATACAGTGGAAGCAAGATTGTGCGATCGCGGCCTTGAAATTCCGGCGCCGGCGCCGAGTTCGGCCAGCTACGTTCCAGTGCTTCAGGTTGGAAATCTGATTTATGTCTCCGGTCAGCTTCCGATGAGGGATGGGAAGTTGGCCTTCCAAGGGGTTGTGGAATGGAATCTCGGGACTGAAGACGCGAGGAAGGCTGCCGAGTTGTGTTTGCTGAATATTTTTGGGCAGCTAAAGGCGTACTTGGGATCGCTGGAAGGTTTACGGTGCGTAAGACTTGGTGGCTTCGTACAAAGCAGAAGCAGCTTCAGGGAGCACGCAAGCGTTTTGAATGGAGCAAGCGACCTTCTGATTTTTGCTTTGGGCGATCGTGGCAAGCACGTCCGCGCCGCCGTCGGATGCAGTTCCCTGCCGTTAAACGCAGCCGTTGAAGTGGAAGCTATCTTCCAGATAGATGATCCCGGGCACCTTGCGCATTAGCCGCGGGAGATCACCTGAAAATTGAGATTGCCAGAGAAATCGATGCGGCGAGGCTGAGGATTGCGGCCACGCCCGGCATATCGAAGTCCTCGGATTCCTAAATGACGAACCGCTTATCCTCGGTCTCATAGCCAAATAGTATCGTAGCGGCTGGCCCATTTTCCCGTGCGGCCGATCGTGTCCCGGACTGGTTCGGGCTTGTCCTTTGGACGCTTCATCGTCTGCAGCAACCAGCCGGGAGGCGGCTTTACGGAGTTCGACGCTGCCACACCTTGATGCATTGCCGACGAGCCCGGCCCGAAAGGAGGGGCTTTATCAGCCGCTAAGCGCCGCGGGAGAGATACTGCGCTTGACTACGCTGCGCATGGCGAAACTGGAATGCAACCGCGCGACGCCTGGCATCCGCGACAGGTGCTGCTTGTGGATGCGTTCGTAGTCTTCCATGTCGCGCGCCTGCACTTGCACGAGGTAGTCATCGTTTCCAGACATCAGATAACAAGACACCACGTCGGGGCATTTTTTGATTTCCTTTTCGAACGCGGCGAGCGCGTCCTCGTTCTGGCGATCAAGAGTGATATGTACGAGCACGGTCATCAGGAAGCCGAGCCCTGTCGCATCGATGTCTGCTGAGTAGCCGCGAATGACGCCGGCTTTTTCCAGCAGTTGAAGCCGCCTCGCGCAGGCCGTCGGTGACAGTCCGACACGCTCGGAAAGGATCACCTGGCTGATCCGGGCATCCTGCACGAGTTCGCGCATGATCTTTCGGTCGATAGCATCGATTTCTGTCGTCATTAGGCGTGCTCCAGCTTTTGGCGCAGAAATACGTCAAAAAATCACAAGAGTCTGCTGCTTTGTGGCGTTGCACCGTCGTTCTCAGTGGTAATTCGCCGAAAATCTCTTCCGGTTTGCTGGCATCCTGCCGTTAAGGGTGCCTTAAGCGGGGTTGGATTCGGGTGTGGCTAGGTCGGTGATAAAGAGCGGCGGTCTGCATGCTGGCGCACTGCTGACAATTGATCTCGAAGCGGTGCGCTGGAACTACCGCTTTCTCCGGGGCAAGCTCGGTGCCCGTGTCCGGTGTGGGGCGGTGGTAAAGGCCGATGCCTACGGACTCGGCGCGCAATACGTCGCTCCGGCGCTACACGCCGAGGGTTGCCGAGACTTCTTCGTCGCGCACCTTGATGAAGGGCTCCTCCTGCAGCCGCAGTTGTCTGCATCCTCGATCTACATTCTGAACGGTCTGCCGAACGGCGGCGAAGCCGACTGTGCTGACGCGGGACTGGTCCCGGTTCTCAACTCTCTTGACCAGTGCCACGCGTGGTCGATGCACGCCGCTATTCTTGGCAAGAGACTCCCCGCCGTTGTTCAGGTCGACGGCGGGATGAATCGGCTTGGCATGTCACAGCGGGAAATCGCGGCCTGGGTTAAGGGCGGCTCGCAGCTTGCCGGTGTCGATGTTCGATTCGTCATGAGTCATCTCGCTTGCGCGGACGTTCCGTCTCACACGGCCAATGCGATGCAACTCGCGAAATTCCGGCGACTCGCCGAGCATTTCCCGGGCTTGCCGCGATCGCTCGCGAACTCGTCGGGAATCTTCCTCGGCAAGGATTTCCACCATGACATCGTGCGGCCGGGGGCGGCGCTTTACGGCATCAACCCGATTCCCGCGCGGGCGAATCCAATGCGCGCGGCGGTTCGGCTTTCGGCGGGAGTCATTCAGGTCCGGGAAGCCGACAAAGGTGATCACGTCGGCTATGGCTGGGATTTTCGCCCGAGTGGGCCGTCGCGGCTGGCTACCCTCTCCATCGGTTATGGGGATGGTCTGCATCGCGCGCTCGGCAAAGGGGGTGCGGTCTATTTCGAAGGCTGCTCGCTGCCGATAGCAGGGCGCGTGTCAATGGACAGCATCACGGTCGATGTCAGCGAACTCCCGCCTGATCGCCTCGGCGTCGGCTCGCACATAGAGGTAATCGGCGATCATCAGTCGGTCGACGACCTGGCCGGAGCGATGGGTACCATCGGCTACGAAGTCCTGACCGGGCTGGGCCATCGCTATGAACGGAATTATCTAGGCGCTGCCGACTTGTCGCGGGCCGAACTCGTCGGAGAGTTGCAGTCATGAAAGTTCTGGTTATGGGGGCCGGCGTCATCGGTGTGACGACGTCCTATTATCTTGCCAAGGCAGGCTTAGAGGTGACGGTGATCGACCGTCAGCCCGGTCCCGGCCGCGAAACCAGTTTTGCCAATGCCGGTGAAGTGTCGCCCGGATATGCGTCTCCATGGGCTGGTCCCGGTGTTCCGGCCAAGGCGGTGCGCTGGATGCTCGATCAATATGGCCCGCTCGTGGTGCGGCCGCAGGCTGATCCTGCGATGTGGCGCTGGCTCGTCCAGATGCTGCGCAACTGCACGGCCGCGCGGTATGCCGTCAACAAGGCGCGAATGGTCGGTATCGCTGAATACAGCCGCGACTGTTTGCGTGCGCTGCGCGCCGATATCGGCATTAGTTATGACGAACGCAGCCAGGGTACATTACAGCTATTTCGCAAGCAGTCGCAGCTCGACGGCATCGGCGGCGATGTGGAGGTATTACGTCAGTATAATGTACCCTTCGAAGTGCTGGATCGGGACGGATGCGTGCGCGCCGAACCTGGACTGGCCGCGGTACGAGGCTCTTTCGTTGGTGGACTACGTCTTCCTGACGATGAGACCGGCGATTGCCAGATGTTTACGGAACGTCTCGAAAAGGTTGCAGCGGGTCTTGGCGTGCGCTTCGTTTATGACACGACAATCAAGGCGATCGATGTTGCCGGTGGGGGCGTTGCCCAGATCACGACGGACAAGGGCGTGTTTTCAGCCGACAAATACGTGATGGCGCTCGGTAGTTTCTCGCCGTTGCTGCTGCGGCCGCTGGGCATCGATATTCCCGTCTATCCGGTCAAGGGTTATTCGATCACTGTGCCGATTGTGGATGAGGCGTCGGCGCCGCAATCGACGGTCATGGATGAAACCTACAAGGTTGCGATCACACGACTCGGGGACCGCATTCGTGTCGGCGGCACAGCCGAAGTGGGGAGTTATAAAGTGAAGCTTGTGCCGGATCGGCGCGCGCCGCTTGATCGTTCCCTGACTGATCTGTTTCCGAAAGGCGGAGACATGTCGCTCTCGACATTCTGGAGCGGCTTGAGGCCGATGACGCCGGACGGTCCGCCGATTATAGGGCCGGCACGTTTCGATAACCTCTATCTGAACACGGGCCACGGCACTCTTGGCTGGACGATGGCCTGTGGCGCTGCGCGGGTGGTGTCGGATCAGATCGCGGGATTGAGGCCGGAGGTGGTGGCGGATGAACTCTCGATCCGGCGCTATCAAGAGTCGATGTCGAGACCGCAGTGAACAATTCAAGATTCGCGGCAGGAGCATCAATCGGCAAATGGATACGGGAATGATACGGCTGCGGGAGGCGTCATGAAAATTGCGATAGCCAGGGAAGTGGATGCGGCGGAGCCGCGGGTTGCGGCGACGCCCGACACGGTGAAGAAGTTCAAGGCGCTGGGGATCGATGTCGCGATCGAGCCGGGTGCGGGCATCAAGTCCGGTCTTTTGGATGCGGACTATAACGCCGCGGGTGCTGTGGTCAGCACTG
>Ga0233443_1001309_pt1 | contig 22320 bp, 19 predicted proteins | sample SI_123_September_2_FD_182784 | JGI IMG/M metagenome (GOLD analysis project Ga0233443, IMG submission 182784) | Seawater microbial communities from Saanich Inlet, British Columbia, Canada - SI_123_September2016_200_MG | ecosystem: Environmental > Aquatic > Marine > Inlet | place: Canada: British... | reverse complement strand
CTTTTGCACAATGGTCTGCAAATGTTTTAACTCTACCGGTTTGGCAATAAAGTCGTCCATTCCTGCCGCCAGACAGCGTTCGGCTTCGCCCTGCAGGGCGTTGGCGGTAATCGCGACAATCGGCAGGTGTTTATCTTGCTTGTTTTCTGTCGCCCGGATCGCAGCACATAGCTCGAAGCCATCCATCTCCGGCATATGGCAATCCGTCAGTAACAAACCATATTTGTGGAGGGCAAATTTCTCCAGGGCTTCGCGACCATCTTCAGCCATTATCGCGGTATAGCCCAAACGATTTAACTGACGCAGGATCACTCGCTGATTTACCAGATTATCTTCCGCAACCAATACAAGACTGCCGTTTTGTTCGGCATCTTCGATGGACAAGGGCTCAATTTCATCCTGATAATCCAGCTCTTCGACGTGTCGAATTTCCGGGCTCACACGGCCCGCCGCAACAGCCACAGCGGTGAGAAAATCAGCCCGGTGCAAGGGGGCGACACTGACCACGACGGTGTCATCCAGGCCAGTGTCGTCAGACCACATGCGATCAAAAGTGAACAGCACAAAACGGGTGCCAGCCAGTTCAGGTTGAGATTTAATCCGGGTGCAGATTTCATATTGTTGCGCCATAGACCAATGGGCGCCCAACACAATAACGTCGTATTTGTGCCCGGACTTTGCCTTCGCCAACGCCGTTTCCATTGTCTTGTCGATGTCGCAGATTGTGTCGACGCCAGCCTTCCAGTGCTGCAAATATTGACTGAGGTTAACATTGTTGGATTCCAGCCACATCACCAACAAGACGTTCAGGCCGGCCAGGTCACTGTCCGCAATATCACTCAGGGGTTTTTCGTCCGCGGCCATATCATAGGTCAAATCAAAGAAAAAGTTTGACCCCTTGCCCGGCTCGCTGATCACATCGATTTTTCCGCCCTGCAATTCGACCAAATGGGCACAGATTGACAAGCCGAGACCGGTGCCGCCAAAGCGTCTGTTCGTCGAACTTTCAGCCTGGACAAAGGCATCAAACAGACCTTCCTGTGCTTCTTGCGGAATGCCGATACCTGAATCCTTGACTGAAAAATTAATGGTCTGGCGATGATCGGAGCTTGCACCTTCAGGCTGATTTTGTAACTCCGCCCTTACGGTGACATGGCCCGATTTTGTAAATTTAATGGCGTTGCCGATCAGGTTGAACAGAACCTGTCGCAAGCGCACAGGATCACCTAACAAGGGTTCGGGGATCGCCGGATCAATGAACAGGGAAATGGCCAGGCCTTTTTCGCGGGCACCGGGTACCAGGGTTTCACCGACGGCTTCCACCGCCTGACAAAGCGAAAAGGGATATCGTTCAAACTTGAGTTGCCCGGCTTCGATTTTGGAAAAATCGAGAATGTCGTCAATGATGCGTAGCAGGGAAAAGGCAGACGTGCGAACGGTTTCCGCCATCTCCCGTTGTGAGCGATCAAGTTTCGATCTGGTCAACAGATCAAGCATGCCAATAACACCGTTCATGGGTGTGCGAATTTCATGGCTCATGGTTGCGAGAAACGATGATTTGGCAATGGCGGCTGCCTGGGCCAGATCACGGGCTTCCAGAGCTTCGCGCTCGGCGGATTTTTGCGGAGTCACATCGACATAGGCGTTGACATAACCGCCGGTGGGCAGGGGCGCAGCGTAATGTTGCAAATCGAAATAGGGTTCGTTGAAAATTTGATCCGTCATCCTGCGCTGATCGGGCAGGGTATTCTTGACCCAGTTTTCACAAAATACTTCAAATGTGTCTTCCTGATAACTGGCAAAGTTGTCGTAAATATAGTGCGCCAGCTCAAGGTAATCAGAATTGTCGTTTAGAATCTCAATGCTGAGGTTCGAAATATCCAGAAACGCCTGGTTCCAGAACTGGACTTGTTTGTCGGCATTGAATTCAAGAATGCCGATAGGTAGCGCTTCCAGAATATCACGCAAGCGGGCCTCTGCTGTCGCTGCAGCCAAACGTGCATTTTCAATGTCCAATTCCGCCAGCTTCCGGTCTGTAATATCCTGAATAGTGCCAATCGATTGGATCAGGCGGCCATTTTCGTCGACGACCGGATTACCGATTTCGCGCAAATATCTTGTTTCGCCATTGCGATTGATGATGCGATAGGTGTGATCCCAGGCAGCTACATTACGGTTTGCCTCCAGGATAATTTCCAGTTGCAGCTCTTTGTCGTCCGGATGGGCATTGAGGAAATCAAGATCGCCGGACGCCAGTCGACTTTGGTATTCTTCCGCCGAATATCCGTAAATCCTGGCATATTCTTCAGAACAGTAAGTGCATTTGTCTAATATCAGGTCCCAGGTCCAGTGCCCCAGATTGGCGATCTTCACAGCTTCATTGATAATGGTCTGACTGGATTGCAACTCCTCTACAGCCAGTTTTCGTTCGCTGATGTCTACGTGCCAGATGATCCCGGCGTCCCGCCCTTCAAAAACAACGGGCTGGGTATTCATCAAAACCCACCAGCGACTGCCGTCGATGCGGGTACGCTCTGCTTCAAAATTGTTCAGGGCTTCCTTATTGCGAAAAACAGTCATGGCTTTTTCAAGCTCATGTTCATCGACCCAGCTGTCGCCAATTTCATGGCCGATCAAGTCGTCCAGACTTGCCGCACCAAACATGCGTGCCAGGGCGGAATTCACAAACAAACGTTCACCCGTCTTCTGATCCAGCACAGCAACGCCAATAGGACTGGCTTCAAGCAAGTCTCGTAAGATAGCGTCAGCGGAAATCTCGGGCTTGTTCATGATCTTTCAGTGTTGTTCCGGAAGGCAGGTGCCGAGTATGCGGTTCCACCTGCAGAACCGCAACTGTCGCGCTTTTCAGCTGCCCCCAATTTCCTTATGCTGCATTCTGCAAAATCAACAAAGATCAGCCAGGAAGTTTGATATGTCAGATCAAGGGAAAATTGCCATCGTTACAGGTGCGGGCTCAGGTGTGGGCAGGGCCTGTGCTGTTGCCTTGTTGAAGGAAGGCTATTCTGTCGTGCTGGCCGGACGGCGGGAAGAGCCGTTGAAAGAAACCGCAGATATGGCCGGTGATGCCGCCAGCCACGCGCTTGTGGTCCCCACTGATGTCAGCAAGCCGGATGATGTGGCTGCCCTGTTTGCGAAAACAAAAGAAGCCTTTGGCCGCCTGGACGTATTGTTCAACAATGCCGGCGTGAATGCGCCGGGGATTCCCATGGACGAGCTGACCTATGATCAATGGCAATCGGTTGTCGATATCAATCTGACGGGACCGTTTCTATGTACCCAGGAAGCCTTCCGTATCATGAAAGCCCAGTCGCCCAAGGGCGGGCGCATTATTAATAATGGCTCGATCTCTGCCCACGCGCCGCGGCCCATGTCAGCACCTTATACCGCCACCAAGCACGCCATTTCTGGCCTGACCAAAACCACCATTCTGGATGGCCGAATTCATGACATTGTCTGCTGTCAGATTGATATCGGTAACGCCGAAACAGAGATGGCCAAGCGCATGGCAGATGGTGTGCCACAGGCTGATGGCTCCATCAAGGCAGAGCCCCTGATGCATCTTGATCATGTTGCCGATGCAGTTGTGCATATGGCCGGGCTACCGCTGGAAGCCAATATTCAGACACTGACTGTTATGGCGACCAAGATGCCATTTGTCGGGCGGGGATAGCTTGAAAAACTCAGTTCGTTGATGTCGCCTTGACCTTGGGTCGGGGCAGGCCCTGCAATTTATATTGCGAAAGAAAGACCCCATAGGTGCCATCTGTTGTCATTTGATGGATGATCCGTTGCAGGTTCTTGATGCGCTGGGCGGGCACATCTTTGGAAGCCGTGAGATAGATGTCGATCGACAACACGGTCTCGTCCTTTGCCAAATCATCTACGGGCAAGTTCAGCGTCCTGAAGGCATGAACAGTGGTGAACCAACCGCCAAAAATGACATCAACTTTTTTGTTGCCCAGTAGCTCGGCGCAAGAATGGATATCAGGCGCCTTGATGATACGTCGGTAACCTTTCCGTTTCAGATGCCCAACCATGGCGGAACGTGCCAGGGCACAAATGCTGGTCTCGTTCTTGTCGATATCCCGTTGTGTGTTCCCGGACTTTAAACGGATAAACATGGTTTCGGCACGAAACAGCGGATAAACCCACTGCAATTCATCTTCCCTGTGTTCCGTTCTGGCCATCATCATCAAAGCCACACCGGGGCCCTTTTTCGCCATCTTGTAAGCCCGGGCCCAGGGGACCAGTTTCAATTCATATTTAATTCGGGCGCGGGATGCGGCTTCTCTCAGCAGATCAGGAATAAATCCCGAAATCTTGTCGCCTTCCTTAACAATAAAGGGCGGAGCTTCGCTGCCAACAATGGTCAGGACATCGTCAGTCGCCGATTTGGCAGGACTGACCATAAAAAGTGCGCCGAAAAGACACAGCATTGCTATTGAGGATTTCAAAATATACTTCCCAGCCAAAACCAGAATTCAAAGATATATACTGAAAAGACCAAATGCCGTTTGTTCGCTTGAAGGCGAAGCGGCGACCAGAGTGTTACCCGCCTGAACAGGCGCACAGCGAGGTGTGATCCTGTGGGGTGGTGACAAATACCAAGGTACTGACGGTTTCGTTAAACGGGCAACCGTTACTGTAATATGCACGCTGAATCAAAGTTGTCCAGGTAAAAAGGAATGAGAGATAATCATTGATTGGTTAAAATTTTCTTTCATGAATAAGGACTTAGCATCAAACCAACCAGACAAAATTATGTTGCTGAAACTGATGAAGTCTTACGCCAATGAATCCAGGAACAGTCGTATCCGCACTGTTTCAGGTGAAATCCGGAAAACATACAGCCTGTTGATATCCTGAGTGTCTCAGGTTCCTGAGGCTTCACCGGGTGTGCCGGTTTGAATCAATGTGTAAGGCGTGATCTCGTCGATGTGATCAATTTTTTGTGACCACAGATCAATGAAAGCGTTGACCTTTCGACTTCCGTGCCTGTGCTTCGGGTACAAGGCAAAGACCGGGACAGGATCAGATGTCCACTCCGGCAGCACTCTGGCCACAGCATTCATGCGACATTCGGTTTCGACAAAAAAGTCCGGCAAGTAGGCGATGCCCAGATTTGCAACAGCAAAATATTTGATCATCCAGAAATCACTGGAATGCATCCGGCTGACTGGCGACAGGCTGATGTCCTTGCTGCCTTTGCGCAGTTGCCAGGGTTGGGCGTGAAGATACTGGATACACTGGTGATCTTTAAGCTGCTCCAGGGTTGATGGCGGTTCGTTCGCCTTGAGATATTCCGTTCCGGCGTAAAGACTGAAGCGAAAATCCCAGATTTTTCGACTGATCAACTGACTGTCCGGTGGATTGCCGACATGGATCAGGCAGTCGATGTCCGGATGATTAAAATAGTGGTGACTTTGCGACAGAATTTGCACTTCAAATTCGAGCGCAGCGTGCGAGTGGGCAAATTCCTGAATGATGGGACCGACCAGTGACGTGCCAAACTCTGTTGCCACGCCGATACTCAGGCGACCCTCAAGTTGTTCTCCTGAATGCCGGATATCTTCACCGGCATCTTCAACCGCCGCGAGGATGGAGCGGGCATGGCTGAGAAATCGTTCTCCTGAATCTGTCAGTTCCAGGCGTCTCGGCAAGCGCACAAACAAATCCACGCCCAGGGCATCTTCCAGACGCCTGATCTGATAACTAACTGTCGCCTTGGGTTGGCCGGACTGGCGCGAGGCCGCAGAAATACTGCCCTCCCGTGCCACCAGAACGAAGCAGGCCAGATCCTTGAGTTCGTATCCACCGGTATTGTTCATGAGTCTAATATATTAGACCCTTGTTACCAAAATTGACATCTTTTTTGTATGGCAATTCTGTGAAATATATTTATTCCAGTTACAAATATCAGGCCGAAGGTGAATTGGATGGAACAGACTTCCTGGATCGTTGCAGGGCTCAGTGCGGGTCTCTTTGAAGGCAGCGTGATGCCCGTGAAGACCCCTGGCAAAGACCTTGCCGTTTGGCGCCAGCGCAGTGGCCAGGCCAATGCGGTTGAAGATCGCTGCCCCCACCGGGGCATGCGTTTCAGTATGGGCTTCGTGCGCGGTGACCAGCTGGCTTGCCGCTATCATGGCTGGGAATTCGATGGTACCGGCGTTTGTAAAAACATCCCGGCCCACCCAAACCTGCAACCGCCAAAAACCATTTGTGCCAAGACCTTTGCCTGTCAGGAAGTGAACGGATTTATCCTGGTCCATGTCGGCGATGACAGTGCCGCAATGCCTGCCGAATATTCAGAACTTGAAAGCGAAAACCTGGTGCCTGTGCGATCTGTTTATCTGGACGCGTCTATTGAAACCGTTCGTCACTGGTTGATGCAAACCGCCTTCCCACCCTTTGCCGTGGGGCAGGACGGACCCGATACGCTGGTCACATATATATATGACAACCCGGGCGAAAACCTCGTGCGGATATCGGCGCAAACAGGAGCAGCTAAAGAAGAGCTGATTTTTGCCCTGCAATCCCTTGATGACGATAGAACGGGCGTGCATGTCCAGGTCAGTGGCATGGGATCGGAAGAAGAAATGCCAGCCGTTCAGCAGCATGTCTCTCGCTGGCTGGCAGATTTGCGCTTTCGGCTCGAAAGCAATGACCAGAACGAGCTCAATAACCTCAAAATTTCGGCCTAAGGAAAACTGATGGCAAAAACAACAGATGCCTTTGCTTTGAACGAGTGGCTGGTCATTGGCCGCCTGGAAGATGTGACCCATGACAAACCACGGATAACGCGTTTACTGGGACAGGATATTCGTGCCGAACGAACAGCTGATGGCACTATCGGTGTTTGGGAAACAGACCCTTCAGGTCACAAGGGGCGAGCACTTCCGGTTCAGGAACGTTATGGCCATGTATTTGTGACGCTGGGCGAGACGCCACGTGACTTGCTGGAAATGCCTGAGTTTGAAGAAGAAGGTCGCAGGTTGGTGACCATTGGCTATGTCCGGGTAAAAACATCGCCGTTGAGGGTCGTTGAAAACTTTCTCGACCTTGGGCATTTTCCCTATGTGCACACCAACTATCTGGGTGCCGAACCACAAACGGAAGTTGCCAACTACAAGGCTGAAATCCGGGAAGATGTGGATGAAGTCTGGGCAACGGACTGTTCGTTTTTTCAGCAAAAGGCAGCAAAGTCGGCAACCGACGGTCAGCAGTCCGAATATGAATATCGTGTGACCTCACCTTTTATTACTGTGCTGTATAAGACCTGCCCGATCAAACCCGGTGCCTGGGATCTGGTTGGCTTGTTTGTGCAGCCCCTGGATGAAGACCTCTGCGAGGCCCATTCCTTTGTGCTGCCATTTGATGAAGAAAACACGGATGTTGAGCTCAGGCATTTCCAGCAAACCATATTCTTGCAGGACAGGCCGATCCTGGAGAACCAGCTACCGGCCTTGTTGCCGTTGACACCAGGCATGGAAATGCCGGCGCGCGCCGATGCCACATCCATGACCTACCGTCGTTGGCTCAAGAAAAAGAACATTACCTTTGGTGTCCAGAAAGATGCCGCTGACAACAGCAATCGTGCGGCCTGAAGGAACATAGAAACATGATCAAACTGTATGATTATCCAGCGTCGGGAAACTGTTACAAAATCCGTTTGTTCCTGAATATTCTGGGTGTGGCTTATGAAACTGTTCCGGTTGATTTCTATCCGGGCATGGAACACCGCAAGGCTGACTTCAAGGCGATCAACCCGTTGGGCCAGTTGCCGGTTCTGGATGATGACGGCTTTGTTATCCGGGATGCACAGGCCATCCTTGCCTATCTGGCAACCAAATACGACGCCGCAGGCACCTGGTTTGATCGCGATGATCCGGTTACCCTTGGCAAGACCATGATGTGGCTTGCTTTCGCCGATCAAATTACGGCGACATCATCTGCGGCCCGGCTACATGATGTGCTGGGATTTGATCTTGATGTGGATGCAGCTCGCAAGGGTGCACATGCGGCGTTCCGTATCCTTGATGATCATTTAATCGAGCAAGAGTTTGCCGGCGAATGCTGGTTGGCTGGTGATCGGGCCTCAATTGCAGATATCGCCTGTTTCCCCTATGTGGCATTGGCGCCCGACGGCGGAGTTGATCTTGGCAACTATCACGGTATCCGGCGCTGGCTCGGGCGGATCAAACGCATGCCGGACTTTGTTGAAATGCCGGGAATCTTCCTTGAATTCGACGAACCCATGGCCGCGGAATAACACACATGACGCGTTGATGATGGACTGCGTCCACGTCTGGCGCCGTGCGAATTTCCTTGACTTATGACAATTGGACAGGCTTATTGCGGCCAGCGACACTCCCTTCAGCTTAAATGACTGATCGCTTGTCGGCCTGTACGCCTTGATTAATTGGCATAATTCAGAGCCTGACTCCGTTTCTCTTTTACATATTTGGGTGTATCGACAGACCGGTTTTTATAACTCTGGCTCTGCCAGAATAATCGAGTCGATTAATGCGCACCGTGAAGCCGAACCGGCCGCTCACGAAGAGGATTCTGCACCAAGGTGCGAATTCATGCGCTGGACAAAATGAATTGAAAGAATAAAGACTAAATGACTGATTTTACGGGCCTTGAACTTGCCCAACCACTCCTTCGCGCAATTGCTGACGAAGGCTATACGACCCCCAGCCCGATCCAGGGCAAAGCCATTCCTCCGTTGATGGAAGGCCGTGACCTGTTGGGCGTTGCCCAGACGGGTACAGGTAAAACCGCCGCTTTTTCCTTACCTCTGTTGCATCGCCTTGATGGTGGTGACGAAGGTACCGCAGGGCGGCCACATTCGCGCCAACCCCGAGCCTTGATTCTGGCGCCAACGCGTGAGCTTGCCGGTCAGATCGTTGACAGCCTGAAAACTTACAGCCGCCACATGAATATTCGCACGGCGGTAATTTTTGGTGGCGTTTCCGCCAAACCACAAATCAAGACCATGAATTCCGGTGTGCATATCCTGGTGGCAACACCGGGGCGTTTGCTCGATCTGTTGAACCAGGGTTTTGTGCAACTGGACAAGGTTGAATTCTTCATACTTGACGAAGCCGACCGGATGCTCGATATGGGTTTCCAGCACGACGTCAAGAAGATTGCAGCCAAGGTTCCAGCCAAACGTCAGACCATGTTGTTTTCTGCAACAATGCCACAATCCGTTCAGGGCCTCGCCGGCAAATTGCTGTCCGATCCTGTGCGGGTCGAAGCGGCACCCGCTGCCACAACAGCTGAAAAAGTTACGCAGCAGGTTTTGTTTGTCTCCAAAGACAACAAAAGAAACCTGCTTGGCAATCTGCTGAAAGACAGCTCAATCGAACGCGTGCTGGTTTTTACCCGCACCAAACACCGTGCCAATCGGGTTGCGAAACACCTTGTTGATATGGGCATCACGGCTGATGCGATCCATGGCAACAAAGCCCAGAACGCCCGCCAAAGAGCTTTGGACGGTTTCAAGAAGGGGAGCATCCGGGTGTTGGTTGCGACCGATATTGCTGCGCGCGGCATTGATGTCGATGGCGTGACGCACGTGATCAATTTCGAATTGCCGAACGAGCCTGAAAGTTATGTTCACCGCATTGGCCGTACCGCCCGTGCAGGTGCCGATGGTATCGCCATCTCTTTCTGTGACCATGAAGAACGCGGTTACTTGCGGGACATCGAAAAAACCATTCGTCAAACTGTGACCGTCATGGAAGATCATCCTTACCATGCCGCTGATGTGGCGACATCCACGGCGAAACCTCCTGCACCTGGTGGTCGTGGCTCTGGCAGAGGGCAACAGAAAAAACGAACTGCGCCCAAGCAAGGTCATAAACCGGGTCAAAATGGTGGTCAGCGTCCTTCAAGTGAACGCCCCGCTGGTCAGCGTAAACGGCGGCCCAACCGTTCACGCCGGACTACAGGGATGGCTGCCTGACCAAGATCTGGGCAGTTGCTTCAAACCCGGAAGCGCTTTCGGGTAATTCCGGTTTGACCTGAATCGCTTCTGCTTCATTTGTTGACGAAGAGCAGGAGATTTGAGGCAAAGCTGCGTTTCCGTGAAACCCGGAAACGCTCTAATCACCTGAAATAAGTGATTTGTTAACCCTGTTGGTCCCATATTTGTCAGATTATTCTTTATGGTGCTCCGTTTCGGGTACTATAATTGATCAATTTTCCTGGTGACGTCGCGCCGATAAGGCTTTTATCTGATGTCACGGGAACAACCTGGATATTGCGATCCGGGTTGGCTGGCCCGATCAGAGTGTTATTAACTTGAGTAGAAACACCTGAGGACTATGACACGTTGCAATGCAACGAAGATATGAGACGAGGCGAAACGGTTAAAACCGATATCGCTCTAGGCAGGAATAAAGAGTATGGCAAAAGCGCCTGGTAAAGACGCCCTGAAAAATATTAGCGGCCCGCAAAAGGCCGCGATTATGATGTTGGCCATTGGCGAAGATCGTTCAGCGCGCATGTTTGGCATGATGGATGAGGAAGAGATCAAGGAACTCTCCCAGGCCATGGCTAATCTGGGTGCTATTGATGCCAATGTTGTTGAACGTTTGTTTCAGGATTTTGCCGCGCAGCTTTCTGGTACCGGCTCGCTGGTGGGTTCCCTGCAAAGTACGGAACGCCTGCTGAGCAAGACACTGACCAAGGATCAGGTTTCTTCCATCATGGAAGATATTCGTGGTCCTGCCGGTCGTACAATGTGGGATAAACTTGGCAACGTGAACGAAGATGTTCTGGCCAGTTATCTCAAAAACGAATATCCACAAACAGTTGCCGTGGTGCTGGGCAAATTGAAAGCTGAGCAAGCTGCGTCTGTATTGGTTGCCTTGCCGGATGAATTTTCCGCAGAAGTCATCATGCGGATGCTGAGCATGGAAGTTGTGCGCAAGGAAATCCTCGAAGGGGTTGAGCAAACCCTGCGTCAGGAATTCATGAGCAACCTTGCTCGCACCAATCAGCGTGACAGTCATGAAGTCATGGCAGATATCTTCAACAATCTTGATCGTGCTTCGGAAGAGCGCTTCATGAATTCGCTGGAAGAACGCTCCCGCGATTCAGCTGAAAAGATTCGCTCACTGATGTTCACCTTCGACGATTTGAGCAAACTGGATGCCAACGGTATTCAGACCCTGTTGCGCCATATCGAAAAGGCCAAGCTGGCAATCGCCTTGAAGGGCGCGTCAGACGATATCAAGGATATGTTCTTCAGCAATATGTCTGAACGTCAGGGCAAGATCCTGCGTGAAGATATGGAAAACATGGGTCCGGTTCGATTGTCCGAAGTTGACGAGGCCCAGATGGGCATGGTCACTAAAGCCAAGGAACTGGCCACCAGTGGCGAAATCGTCATCGCCGACGCCAAGGGCGAAGACGAGATGATTTACTAGGGCCTCTCAGCTTTCCGGGTTCAAGGCTTTGTTGGCGCGAAGTCTCTCGACCATAAAATCCACAAATGATCTGACTTTTGCAGGGGCCCTGCGGCCTTGTCCGTGCACGATGTGAATCGGCAGGGGGGCGGTTTCAAAATCTTCCAGCACCAGCTGTAATTGTTTGTCACCCAGATATGGTGCGACCTGATAGGACATCAGGCGCGACAGACCCCAGCCTCCAAGGGCCAGTTCGATAACGGCATCATTGGTATTCATCCGCAGCCGCTGCGGCGCTTTTACTGATATCTGTTTGCCATTTTCCTGAAACGTCCAGTTACCGCTTGCAGCGATTGCCAGGGAGTGGATCAGGCGATGTTGCGTCAGGTCTGTCGGATGCACAGGCGTGCCGTGTTCCTGTAAATAATCGGGCGAGGCAAATGTCACCCGTCGAACCGTGCCGACCCGGATCGCTGACAAGGAAGAATCCGGCAATTCGCCGATACGGACGGCAACATCCATGCCTTCTTCCATGATGTTGACGACGCGGTCTACAAATATTGTCTCTGCATTTACGCCGTCATATTGATCGAGAAACTCGCCTAGTAGCGGGGCCACATACAATCGTCCGAACAGGACGGGAGCTGTAAGGCGCAAGTCTCCGCGGGGTGCAGCGTGTGATCCAACAGCACCTTCTTCAGCTTCGATCAGGTCTGCCAATATCCGGCGGGCATCATCCAGAAAACGCTCACCTGTGCTGGTCAAGCGCACCGAACGCGTTGTGCGCACAAACAGTGGACTGCCAAGACGCGCCTCCAGCCCGGCGATGGCCCGTGTTACACCTGGTGGTGACAAACCCAGCTCTCGTGCTGCCGCGGCAAATCCACCTTGCTCAGCAACCTTGATAAAGACCTGAAGGGCTTGAAAGCGATCCATTAAATTATTCCAAAAATTGAAATAGTGAGTTGATAAACTGCTATATTATCAAATGAACTGGAATAAACTAGTTATGTTTCTCCACCTTCGAATTGAACCGGTTCCGTTGAAACATCGCTGGAAGGCCCTGAACATGCCCCGAAAATTTGCTGAAATAACTTTCACGCCCTCAGTCGTTGCAGCCCAGGAACGATATGGCAGTCGCGCCTCAAACCAACGCTTTGAAGGTATCGCCGAAGAAGGCGAGCCACTGGGAGAAGCAGAAGCGCAGTTTATTCAGGCGCGGGATGGTTTTTATCAGGCAACGGTCAATGAAAAGGGTTGGCCCTATGTCCAGTTTCGTGGCGGACCAGTCGGTTTTCTGAAAGTTCTGGATGCCCGGACAATCGGCTATGCTGACTTTCGTGGAAATATTCAGTATCTCAGCGTCGGCAATATGTCGGCAAATGACAAAGTTGCGTTGATCCTGATGGATTACGCCAATCGCCGTCGGCTTAAAATCTGGGCCAGGGCCCGTATTGTGCATGCGGAAGAGGAGCCTGAACTATTGGCGCAGTTGGAATTGCCGGACTATCGTGCCCGGGTAGAACGGGGGGTGATCCTGACCGTTGAAGCTGCGGACTGGAATTGCCCTCAACATATCACACCCAGATTTACGCTTGCCGAGATTGAGGCCATATCACAGTTGCAGGAACCAACAGAGAGAATTTAGACAGCGGGATACCCTTGCCCTGCGGTCTGCCTTATCCTGGCAACAGATGATATTGAAGAGGCTGTAGGTGACATGACCGACGAAAACCCGGCGACAGATTTCCTGCCCGAAGACGAACTCCCCCTCAAAGGTGTGCGGGTGCTGGAATTTTGTCACATTGCGGCTGGTCCCTTTGCGGCCATGACCCTGGCTGACCTGGGGGCAGAGGTCATCAAGATCGAAAGCCCCGCTGGTGACGGTATGCGTCAGTGGCCGCCGATCAATGAAGGCTACAGTGAAAACTTTGCCTCGCTCAATCGCAATAAATACTCGATATCGGCAAACCTGAAAGATCCGGTTGAGCGCGACAAGGTACTGACGCTGATTGAAGGCGCAGACATCCTGCTGGAGAACAACCGGCCTGGGGTTATGGCGCGCCTGGGGCTGGGGCCAGAAGAAGCCATGGTGCGCAATCCGGCGCTTGTTTATTGCTCTATTTCTGCCTTCGGCCAAAGTGGACCCCGCGCCACCCAGGGCGGTTTCGATGTCACCATTCAGGCCGTCTCCGGTATCATGAGTGTTACGGGTGAGCCTGATGGTGCGCCGGTAAAGGCCGGTGTGCCGATGTCGGACATGGCTTCGGGCCTTTATGCGACGACGGCCTGCCTCGCGGCACTGATGAAAGCCCGCGCGACAGGCAAGGGCAGTGTTGTCGATATTTCCATGCTGGCGTCATCGCTGGGGGTTGCCGCCTTGCAAACCAGCGAATGGTTCGGGTCGGGCAAATTGCCAAAAGCTCTGGGGTCCGCACATCCACGAAATGCACCATACCAGGGTTTCAGGTCTGCGGACCGGCCCTTCGTGATGGCTGCAGGCAACGATAATCTCTGGCAAAAGGTCTGTGCAGTCGTTGACCTGCCTGATCTGTTACAAGACCCGCTGTTCAAGACCAACAGTGACCGGGCGAGCAATCAGACCGCTTTGCTGGAACGCCTGGAGGCTGTTTTTGTGACCCGGCCCGCCGAGGACTGGGTCGCTGCGTTCAGTGCAGAAGGGGTGCCAGCTGTCCTGATCAATAATTACCAGGAAGCCCTGGAAGATGAACAGACCGTGGCCATGAACCTGGTGCAGCCGCTGACATTGGGCAATGGCCAGAAGACACAAACGGTCGGCCCAACGATCCGGCTCGGCAACAAAGCCTTGCCGATCCGCCGCGGCCCACCGGCGCTGGGGCATGACAACGACTTACTGGACGATTCAGATAAATAATCAGGTTGTCAGCCGGTCCGGCCGTAGAACGTCATGCGAGCTTCTTCTGACAAAGCGACACCCGGTTCGGAATTATAGGCCAGCACCGCCAGCATGCGTGTGCGTTCACCTTCGTTGGGGGTAACCCTGTGGATGGCATTGCGACCCTTGAAAAAAGCCAGGGTCCCTGCATCGGCGATCAGTTCCTTGACCTCGACCTTGCCATCAAGAATATCGTCTACTGCTTCAAAATTCATGTCACCGGCATCCGCGTCGCGCACACCGCCGATATATTCAAACTGTCCACCGCGTTCCGGTGGCTGAACCATCAGGGTGATGGAAAAGGATGAATTGTCGAAGTGCCAACCCAGTTCCTGGCCGGTTTCGGCAAAATGCAGATTGATCGACGATAGCGGATCAGCATATTCGTACAAGGTTTTTTCGCCCAAAACGTCACAGAGAAATTCCCTGAACAAGGATGAATCATAAAGGCTTCTCAGGGCTGAATCCGTAGGTACCATGTCATCTGTCAGGCAGCCCTTGGAGGAAACCACCAATCTGTTGCGGGCATGATCGGGGGCAAATTCCGGGTCTGTCGCACTAAGATAAACTGTGTGGGTTTCCCTTTTGGCGTAGACCGCATCGCGGTTGGCTTCACCTTCTGCCCGAATGGCGTCGATCGCGGATCGGATAACAAATTCCGGCATGATCAACACACCATGGGCTTCAAACTCGGCACGGCATTTCGCCCGAAAGTCCGGGTCCGCGATGGGATAGGCCCCAAGGTCAACAATCTGGTCCAGGTCCACTTTTTTACTCCAGCAACTGTTTCTCGAAGACTAGATGAAAGAGACAATATTTGAAATCTGTTTGATGATGATTTCAGGAAAATCATTCGCCTTCATCTCTGCCAGATCAATGTTGTAACTCGGGGTGGTTGTCGCTACGCTTTGCCTCATTCCGGGGAGGCGATATTGGCGGAAATGGTTTCCATACCAATTTGGTTGGCGGCGCTGGTCGTTGTGCTGGCGGCTCTGTCTGTGCTCGACCGGTTTTTGATGCCGGGGTTGCGCTGGTTCCTGCGGCGTCGAGTGACCCAGGTTGTTGAAGAAATCAACACCCGGCTTGATCTCAAAATACAGTCTTTCAAATTAACCCGGCGAGAAGTTCTGATTGATCGCCTGACCTATGACGCTGAAGTCATGGCGGCAGTCACCGAAAAAGCAGACGCAGATAATATTCCGCGCGAGGTTTTGATGGCGGACGTGGCGCGTTATGCCCGCGAGATTGTTCCAGCCTTCAACGCCTATGTCTATTTCCGGGTCGGTGCCTGGGCAGCCCGACGAGTGGCAGAGTGGCTGTACCGTGTGCGCCTTGGTTATGCCAATGAAGAAGGCCTGACGTCAGTTGATCCCGAAGCCAGTGTGGTTTTTGTCATGAACCACCGTTCCAACATGGATTATGTCCTGGTGGCGTATCTTGCGGCGTCACGCACGGCGCTTAGTTACGCGGTGGGGGAATGGGCGCGGATCTGGCCGCTGCAAACCCTGATCCGATCTTTGGGCGCCTATTTTGTCCGGCGAAATTCCGGTGATGCGCTCTATCGCCGGGTGCTGGAACGTTATGTCGCCATGGCGACGGCGGCTGGCGTTGTCCAGGCTGTGTATCCGGAAGGTGGCCTCAGTCGTGACGGTCGCCTGCGACCACCCCGGCTTGGATTGTTGAACTATATGCTGAAATCCCTTGAGACCGACGGGGCCAAGGACGTGGTTTTTGTGCCAGTGGGCATTAATTACGACCGAGTTTTTGAAGACCGCTCCCTCGTGCGCTCGCTGGATGAAGACGCGGAACGTCGGACCACCGGCTTTGCCCTGAAAAAAACGTTTGGCTTTATCGGCCATAACTTTGCCTTGATGGCGACCGGGAAATGGTACCGCTTTGGGTATGCCTGTGTGAATTTCGGTGCACCCGTGTCGGCGCGAGCCTGGATTGAAAGTCATGAAGCCGTGGATGAAGATTCCCAACGGGAAAGCATTGAAGCCCTGGGTCAGCACTTGATGGGCGAGGTCGGTCAGGTCGTGCCGGTGTTGCCGGTGTCCTTGATCGCGACCGTCTTTGCCAATCGTCCCGACGACCAGATCAGCGAACTGGATTTGAAAGTCGCAGCCCACGCCATCAAAACCCGTCTGGAAACGCAAGGCGCGCAGGTTTATGTTCCGCACGCGGACGCTGATTATGCCTTGTCTGTGGGTTTACGAATGTTGACATTGCGGCATCTGGTCGTGGAAAAGGACGGGCTTTATTCAGTGGCTGAGGGAGAACATCCGATGCTGCAATATTATGCTAATGCCATCGCACATTATTTCGAAAGAGAACCGGGCACCTTGCAAAAACCCACTGACATAACCCCGAAGGACGACGCGTGAGAGAAAGTGTGGTTTTGCTTCACGGTCTGGGGCGGACTTGCGCCAGTATGGCCAGCTTGAAGCGCGGTCTCGAAGGGCAGGGCTTTGACGTCCAGTGCTGGTCTTACCCTAGTCGTCGACGCAGGTTGGCGGGACATATAAGTGAATTTCGCGACTGGCTCGGCGAACAGATGTTTGAAGGCCCGGTTCATTTTGTCGGCCATTCCCTGGGGGGCATCATCATTCGCGGTGCCCTGGCAACCAGCCCACCGGTACAGGTCGGTCGCATTGTCATGATCGCGACACCAAATCAGGGTGCCGGAGTGGTGTCTCATTTCGGAGGCTGGCCGTTATCGCGCCTGGTTTTTGGTTTGCCTCTGGAAGACCTGGCCGAAGATTCACCTGCCCTGAAAGCCCTGGGGGTGCCGGATGCCGAAATCGGTATCATTGCCGGTGTTCAACATTTCCACCTGATCAATCCGATTTCATGGGTCAATCTGTTTCACCGTGCCGGTCACGAACATGACGGTACAGTCGAGCTGGAAAACACGCGTCTCGACGGGGCCAAAGACAGTTTGGTGATCGATGCCCATCATACGTTCATTTGCGACGACAAGGACGTTATTGCCCAGACCGGCAATTTTTTGCGGGACGGGATGTTTGATCACCAGAAGAATTCCGCGAATACGTCCGGTTAGGGCGATTCCGACTTAAACGGAATTTCTTCTGCATTAAAATTTGGCGCACACCTTGAGTTAAAAGCAAGGCTGCGTTTCCGTTAAACCCGGAAACGCTCTAGTTTTCCAGGATCCATTTGGGATTGTTGATGCGCAGACGGTCCAGGTTCGCGGCCTTGATCTCTTGCAAAGCCTGTTGATCTTGCCAGTTCGTTTCATCGTCCCGCAAGCTTCTCGCCAGGTTTGACAGGTCTTGGCTGTGGTCGCCTGAATTTTGTTGTTCCCGCCGCAACATACCGAGAATATTCAGGGCGACACGGGTGCGAAATTCACCATAGCCCTGCATTTGCGGTGTGACCTCTTCCCGCAAGAATAATTCAAGCGCTTCCAGCAAATCATCTGTGGTGACGGGCAGGGGATCATGGCTCATGACAATTCTCCGTCCTTGCCGTCGATCAATCTGATTAAATCATAGACGGGCTCCTCCACCCGACGGCCAACAACGGCCATTTCAATACTTTTGTCGGTGCCACTGAGATATCTGTGGCCCTGTAACAAACACAGTATGGCCCATTTAACGTTGCCAAGGACTTCCCAGAAGATCAGGTCTCGTAGCACAATAGTCTCGCCCCCGGCCTGTTCCCAGGCCGCGAGCAACGATCGTCTGTCGGTCAGACCCGCGACCGCAAGCTGTGGTTTCGAAAAGCGCCAGGACCGGACACAAAGCCAGCCAAGGTCTTCAACGGGATCCCCTGGATGTGCCAGTTCCCAATCGATGACAGCGTTCAGACCCTTTGGCGTTATCATGAAGTTGGAAAGACGATAATCTCCATGCACCAATCTGACAGGGCCGGGTTTCGGCAGGTGATCCCGAAGCCATGATAACCCCAGTTCCAGACCGGCATGTTGCAGGTCCAGCCAGTCCAGCATTTCCCGGAAAAAATCGATTTGATCTCTGGCGGTTTCATCCTGGGCAAATCCGATGTTGGATAAATCAACAGAATTTAACTGATGCCGGAAGGTCGCGATATCGGATGGAAGTTGTTCGCGTGCCTTGGCGAACTTGTCGTCTTTCAGAATACCTGGAGGGTATGCCGCACCATCCAGACAGTTCATAACATAGCCGTCACCCAAACCATCGTCGGGGGCCAGTTCAAGCTGAACAACCGGAACCGGCAGCCCGGCAGTGCCGACAGCTTTCAGGATATCCACTTCGTGTGAGCGGCCAGGGGCAAGACGATCTGCAAAGTAAACGTCCTTGCCAGCTTCACTTTTTGCCGGAAAACGCCGCAGGATCATGGGCAAAGATTTTGCCGGGTTTTCATCTGACAAATCAAAGCGCCAGGATTCACAGCTGGCACCTGCGGTCAGGCGTGTAACGTCTGATACGCGTGCGTTGTTACCACGCCGTTTGCGGACGGCAGCGGTCAGCAGGTCTGTGAAATCCTGCGACCCCATGGTCAGGTCATGACAAGGCTGTGCGATGGCACAAAGGGCAGGGAGGTTGACAACCCGCCATCGACGACCAGGGCATGACCATTGACGTAGGAAGCCGCATCACTGGCCAGATACATCACGGCACCGGCGATATCGTCGGTGTGTCCCGCACGTCTGCCAGGGTTCAACTGACCCAGCTTCGGGGTGGTTTCGTTCTTTCGGGCGTGATCGAAGATGAATTTGGTCATTGAGGTTTCAACCAGGCCCGGGCAAATCGCGTTGACCCTGACACCTGATCCGGCCAGTTCCTGGGCCGACGTTTTAGCGAGGCTGATCACGGCTGCTTTTGACGCTGAATAAGGTACGGGACCTGCATTGGCGGCGATCCCGGCAACAGACGCGGTCAGGATGATGGCGCCACCCCCATGTTCTGCCATGACCGGCCCTGCATATTTAACGGCATACAAGGGTCCCAGAATATTGACTTCTATCACCCTTGAGATGTCTTCGTTTGAAGTCTTGTTAAGGGGACTAAGCGGTCCGGCAATCCCGGCATTGGCAAAAAACACATCCGGGGCTCCCAGTGCTGAGACACAGTGGTTAACCAATGCTTCAACCTGGTCCGGGTCACTGACATCCGCCGACATGGTCTGCACCTTTGCCCGGGTTGCCGAAATCAGGTCTGCCGTTTCCTGCAAGCCGTCGGTGTCCAGATCGGCGGCCATGATTTTGGCTCCGGCTTCGGCAAACCTGAGCGCCGTTTGCCGACCGATGCCACTGCCGGCACCAGTGATACATACAACCTTGTTACTGAAATCTGTCACGGTGTTTTCCTGTCATTAAGCCAGGATTTCATTTCCTGACGAGCGATTGAATCGAGATGAACTTCGTCGGGACCATCGCCCATGCGAATGGCCCGGTTCCAGGACCAGGCATGGGCAAGGAAGGTATCCTGGCTGACCCCGGCACCGCCATGTACCTGAATGGCCCGGTCGATGACCTTGCAGGCCATGCTCATGGCGGCGACCTTGATCATGGAAATTTCCTTGCGGGCAGCCTGATTGCCAACCGTGTCCATCTTGTGGGCTGCATGTAGCGTCAACAGACGGGCCTGGTCGATTTCGATGCGGGACAGGGAGATATCCTGGCGAACGGTGCCGTGTTGATGAAGCGGTTTACCGAAAGCAACGCGGTTTGCGGCACGGGCACACATCATTTCCAGGGCGCGTTCCGCCGCTCCTATGGCGCGCATGCAATGATGAATGCGTCCAGGCCCCAGGCGACCTTGGGCGATCTCAAATCCACGGCCTTCGCCCAACAACATATTTTCCTTTGGCACCCTGACATCCTTCAGGATCACTTCGGAATGTCCATTGGGGGCGTGGTCATATCCGAATACGGTCAGATTGCGGACGACCTCCAGGCCAGGCGTATCCTTGGGCACCAGAATCATGGAATGCTGTTGATGTCGGGAGGCTTGCGATGAGTCGAAACTTCGTCCCATCAGAATGATGATCTTGCAACGTTCATCGGCGACACCTGACGTCCACCACTTGCGGCCATTGATGACATAGTCATCGCCATCTTTTTTGATTTCGGTGGCGATGTTTGTGGCGTCTGACGAGGCGACGTCAGGTTCTGTCATCGAAAAGGCAGAGCGGATTTCTCCGGCCAGCAGAGGTGTCAGCCACCTGTCTTTCTGTGCGTCCGTGCCATATTGCGCCAGCACTTCCATGTTGCCGGTATCCGGGGCAGAACAATTGAAGACTTCGGGGCCAATGAAGGACCGACCCATTTCCTCGCAGATATAGGCATAGTCGACATTGCTCAAACCTGCGCCGTGTTGGTCATCCGGGAAAAAGAGATTCCATAAGCCTTCCTCACGGGCCAGTGATTTCAGTTCTTCCATCATCGGTACGGGTTGCCAACGATCAGACCGGGTTTCCAGCAACGCCTCCCACTGATCTTCCATCGGGTAAACATGGCTGGTCATAAAGACTTTGACCCTGTCGCGCAGTTCAGCGGCCTGCGCCGATATTTCAAATGTCACTGGAAATTCTCCCGTTTGATCCAACAAGGATAGCCCACAGTTCCGTGTCAGACCAAAGGCTGTACCCAAAAAAATGCAGTTTGTTTGACGTATTTATGGCGTGTCGTAACCGAAATCAGGCAACACCGGTTGACCCGGATTTGAACGAATTGTATAAATAAACGAACAGTATTCGTATATTCGTATTTTTATCCAACAACGATATTCAGGCGAGAACGTCTGCATCGTCATCTCATCCAGGCCAGCACGCCTGCGTCGTCATCTCATCCAGGCCAGCACGCCTGCGTCGTCATCTCATCAAGGACTCGAAGCAATGAAAAACCCCATGAATCTTGAAGGCCACAACATTATTGTCACAGGTGCAGGACAGGGCATTGGTGAAGCCGTCTCACGGCTGGTCGTCGATCTGGGTGGACGGGCCATATTGGTTGATTTGCAAGGGGACAAGGTCAATGCTCTGGCGGATGATCTGGGTGCCGACAATACCGACGTCTATGTCGGTTCAGTGGCCGAGCCTGGTTTTGTGCAGGATATGGTGAACAAAGCTGTTGCCAAAAATGGTGCTGTTCATGGTCTGGTTAATAATGCCGGGATCGTGCGCGCTGCCATGGCCCACAAGATGCCGATCGATACCTGGCAGCAGGTTATCGACGTCAATCTTTCCGGCGTGTTTTATTGCCTGCAGGCCGTTGGTCGTCACATGCTGGACCGCAACAAGGAAGGCGACAACAGCCCGGCTTCGATTGTCAATATTTCTTCAGACGCCGGTCGTCGCGGCACCATTGGACAGATCAACTATGGTGCAGCCAAGTCGGGCGTCATGGGCCTGACCATGAGTGCGGCACGTGAATGGTCGGGCAAGGGCATCCGTATCAACACAATATGTTTTGGTGTCGTGGAAACCGAAATGACGGAAACCATTCGTTCAGACAAATTCCGGGATGGCGTTATGGCCCAGGTCCCAATGGGTCGTTTTTCCGATCCCGATGAAGTGTCTCAGCCCGTGTGCTTCCTGCTCTCTCAGGCGGCCAGCTATATCACCGGTCAGCACTTGTCGGTCAACGGTGGCTATACAATCGGCGTATAGGTATTTCAGTGTCAAAATCCACAACGCCTTCTTCCCGTGGCGGACCACAATCAGTCGGGCGTATTCTGACCATACTGGATTCGCTGACGCGGGTCAGTCACGGTGCGACCTTGACGGAATTGTCGGAAAGCACCGGTGCACCAAAAACCAGCCTCGTCGGACTGTTGGCTGGTCTGACAGAAGAAGGCTGTCTGGTGCGGGACGAAGGCGGGAGGTATTTCCTGGGGGCCCGGTTCCTGTCACTTGCCATGCGGGCCATTGCCGGACGTGAATTCAGCAGTCTTGTCCGCCCGGTTCTGGTTGACCTTGTGGCAGCAACGGGCGAGACCGCCGTCCTTGGTGCTCTGG
>Ga0233443_1001308_pt1 | contig 22355 bp, 17 predicted proteins | sample SI_123_September_2_FD_182784 | JGI IMG/M metagenome (GOLD analysis project Ga0233443, IMG submission 182784) | Seawater microbial communities from Saanich Inlet, British Columbia, Canada - SI_123_September2016_200_MG | ecosystem: Environmental > Aquatic > Marine > Inlet | place: Canada: British... | reverse complement strand
CATAGATAATCCAAAGACGCTTAGCAGTTCCTGTTATTCTGGGATGCAATTTATCAGGAGTCGGGCCCGGAACTTCTGCCACAAAGAGCTGCATTCCTCCGATTCCAAGAATTGGCAGGATTGCCAGAGAAAGTACAATAATACCCATACCTCCTAACCACTGTGTCATACTTCTCCAAAAGAGCAAACCATGAGGCATTTGTTCAATGTCATTCAGAATTGAAGCTCCTGTAGTAGTAAAACCGCTCATTGTTTCAAAAAAGGCATTCGTAACAGAAGGAATGGCACCACTTAAAACAAATGGCAATGATCCAAATATTGAAAATACAATCCACGAAAGGCTCACAATTATGTAGCCTTCACGTTTGCTAAGAGATTTTTCTGCATTTCGGTTAAAAATATAGAGAATAAAACCAGATATAATCGCAATTCCGGAGGATAATAATATTGGTAAAAGATCAGATTCCCTGTACCAAAGCGAAAACGGAACGCATAAAAGCATAAACAGGCCCTCCAGTGTGATGAGCAGGCCAAGTACTTTCAGAATAATCTTAATGTTTATCATTCCGGTTTAGTTAAAATACTTCTCTATCTTTTTCACTTCCGAAGGAAGGGCAAAAACAACAACATTATCATTATCTTTAATTTGTGTACTTCCCTTTGCAATTATTGATTCGTTATTTCGAATTACACCTCCAATAATGGCATCTTCCGGAAAATTAAGTTCGCGTAGAGGTGACCTGGTTACCCTGGATCCGGGAGAAGCTACAAATTCCAGTACGTCTGCATCGGTTCCGGTAAGGCATCGTACAGACTGAACATCAGCACTTAAGGTAAAGGCATAAATATGCGAAGCTGCAATAAGTTTTTTATTTATTATAGTATCAACTTCGATATTCTCAGCAAGATCGATATAATCGATATTTTCAATCTCAGCAATTGTTTTCTTAATCCCGAAACGTTTGCCGGCCAGGCAGGATAAAATATTGGTTTCAGAATTCTCAGTGACAGCAATCAGAGCATCCATTTTCTTGACTCCTTCTTCGATGAGCAGATCTATATTTCTACCGTCACCATTAATAACCAGTGTATTATGCAGCAGGTCAGATGCCTCTACACTTCTTTCCCTGTTGTACTCGATGAGTTTAATATTGTATTGATTCTGAAGTTTTCTGGCAACTCTTCTGCCTATGCGGCTTCCTCCAATAATCATTAAATTATTAAGTGCAATATTCTTCTTGCCTGAATATTCCATCAATTTCTTCACTCCGGCCTTATTGGTAATAACATGTACCAGGTCCCCTGTCATGAATACATCACTGCCTCTGGGAATAATGGTTTTTCCATTGCGATGAATTGCAACGGCACGATAATTAAATTCCTTATCATTATTTGATGCCTCAACCATTGATTGATTGATGATGGGCGCATGTTCATCCAGTTTAATCACATATAGTGAAAGTAGTCCGCCAGAAAAATCTACAATTTCAGTCGTCCCTGTTTGATTAAGCAGATTGATAACCTCGTTCGCAGCAAGTTTCTCCGGATAGATCAGAGAATCTATTCCCAGATCAAAGAAGTATTTTTTGTTTTTTGGAAATAGATATTCCTGATTATCAATTCGCGAAATGGTCATTTTCGCTCCGAGTTTTTTCCCTAGAATACTGGCAATAATATTCAATTCTTCGGTAGGTGTGACAGCCACAAATAAATCGGCTTTATGAATATCCGCTTCTTTTAGTATTTCAATAGAAGCAGCCGATCCCTTAATGGTAAGAATATCAAAATGATTATTAATGTACTGTAACTTAATGGCATCAGGATCTATCACAATGATATCATGATTTTCAGTTGAGAGCATTTTTGCCAAATGAGTTCCAACTTCCCCCGCCCCTGCTATAATAATCTTCATACTTTCGCTTTTAAACAGTCAACAAATTAAGAGATATTCTTTCAAATATTCGAAACAAACCATGATTTATAACAATTTTGCTTTTATTCAAGTCTCAATTATGAGAAGCAATTCATCCCGGATTAAGTCTATTAACAGAATACACGGATGAATAAATTCATTATTATTAGTTAAAATGCTAAATTTGTTACAATACAAATGGCTCAATTATGACAATCCGCAACATATCTGTTTTTTTAATCTTACTAATTGCATCTACTGCCAACGGTCAATCGGCTGCTGAAATAGCAAATGCCGCAAGCAATATGTATGATAATCAGAGTGCCATCAATACTAATTTCGGATATACAAAGATCAATGATGTTTCCTATGTTGGATTTAGGTTTAAGCCCGAGCTTGCATTTGGAAAACTAGGCTTTGGACTGGATGTTCCGGTTTGGTTCGATGTTGAGAATTTCAATGTTAGAACTGAGGAATTCAAAGATGGAGTTGGCTTCCTGAGGATAATCAATTACATTAGATGGGGCCAAAAGAAGAAAGACCCTTATTATATCAGAGTTGGTGACCTTACCGGCGAATATATTGGTTTCGGAATATTGCTGAGCAATTACACCAACAATGTAAGCTTCGAGAAGAGAACCATTGGATTAAGCTTCGATGTTAGCTTAAAGGATAAATATGGACTGGAGGGAATCTACTCCGATTTTGATCCAAATTCCTTTAATCTTCTTGCATTCAGGCCTTATTACAGACCATTTGGTGCAACTGAGATTCCAATTATTAAAACTCTGGAATTTGGCTTTGGGATGGTAAATGACCATGGGAACAGCAGTTTGTTTTCGTCGGATACAACGAATTATCTGTCAAACGGAATGACTGGTATTTCAGCTGACGTTGGCATGTTTCTGCTTACGACCAGCTTCATCGATCTTACCCTTTACTCTCAATATGGCCGATTGCTAGAGAACGAGGACTTAAAAAACAGTCTGGTAATTAATGAACAGAACGATTTGATGAGTTATTCCGGTGGGGATGGAATAAGTGTCGGCCTTGCTGCCAGGATGAGAGTTCTTTGGAATGTATTCGAACTAAACGCCAGAATTGAGCGAGTATGGTACAAGGATCATTTTCTCCCTCAATTCTTTGATGCGGCTTATCAGATTGACAAGAATGCTAAGATTGCATTGTTGCCAGGTGCTGAGGGAAACCAAGGGATTTATGGTGCTTTACAAGCTGACCTTATTGAGAAATTCAGAATTGGTGGTGGACTATTCTTACCGGATAATGTTGATGACAACCATCCGGCAATGGTGATGCTGAATGCGGATGTACCTGATCTTATCCCAAAAACAATTATTGAAGGACGATATTTCCGGGGCAATATCACCGATCTTAATGATGCATTTACATTGGATGAGAACTCTCAGCTTAGTCTTTTGTTAGCCTATAAGATTCTTCCATTTTTCGTAGCAGGTGTGGATTACAGATGGACCTTTATTCCTATTGGGAATAAGGAATATGATGTTAATCATCAATGGATGCCATATGTCGGTTTACATTTTCCTCTTGATTTAGCAAAATAAACTCCTGATTACGAATCAGGGTGTTTTAGTAAGATAAACAGATCAATACATAAGACTAAATTGTTGAAGTGGTTTTTAAAACCGAACTTACAGGTCTATTGATTCAAATACTGAAGTATGAGACGAATATATTTTATATCATTGATTCTACTTTGTTCATTCGCAAATGTTCATGCTCAATATCTGGAATTCTACGATGGATTTGAGACTGGTATGAATAATTGGATCACAACAGGTCTTTGGGGGCAAACGGCAACAGCATTCTATGGTAACTATGGAATGAGCGAGAGTCCTACAGGAAATTACTTTAACAATCAAAGCATTACAGCAACCATGGTGAATGGTGTTGACCTTGATACAGCTGTAGATGCATACGTTGAATTAACTGCAATGTATAACATTGAATATGCCTTCGACTATTGTCATATTGAAGCAACTCACGATCAGGGTGCAAACTGGGTAACACTTGGAAGTTTCACAGGTGATTCCACATGGTGGCGCTATAATTTTAGCCTCTCCGGCTTTGTTGGCTACGATGATGTTCGTTGCCGGCTGCGATTCTATTCAGATCAGGCGCTTAATTATGACGGATTTACGGTTGACGAATTTAAAATTTACAGTGTGAGCGAAGATATTAATCCTCCAATGATCCTGCACACTCCGATGCCTCATTACGAAGGTTCTCTTAGTAGTCACGATATCACTGCAGAAATAGCAGACTACTCCGGAGTTGCCTCAGCAATACTGCACTACTGGGTAGATAGTATATCGGGGGGAACTATTACCGGGAACAACTACTCGGGTAATAACTGGTTGTTTACCATACCAGCCCAGGCTCCGGGAGCCTGGCTGGACTATTATATAATCGCGGTTGATTCATCTGTATTACAAAATGCAGATACGACCAAGCTGTTCCATTATATTGCGGGTAATTATTTTAAATACGACAACGCAATTGTTGATTTTGTTGAGCCAATTGGTAATGGAAGTTTGAATACACATGCGGCTGTTCGGTTTAGTCTAAATGGTATTACCGATATTAAAACAGCCTTAATAAGAACCTACATTGATCCATTTATAACTTCATCCGATTTTGAGTTCCATATCTGGAGAAACGACAGTGGAGTTCCGGGCGCAGATCTAGTGGTCCCGTTTATCGTTGTACCGGAAGCAAATAATGATTATCCCCATAGAATAACACGAATCGATTTGCGACAATATTCTGATTCTCTAAATGGATATAATGGAGATGTGTTTATGGGATTCACAGTTCCGGTAACCTCAACCTATGTATGTGAAACAACACCTGGAATAGGCAACAGAACTTATGTATTCAGCAATGGATTCTGGACACTTCACACCAGCGACTTTCACTTTCGATTAATTACATCGCATGTTGCCGGTTCGCCTCAGTCACTATTTAGTTATGTCAGTATTTCTGATCCCGTTGTGGATTTCACCGATTTGTCGGTTGGAACTCCTACATCCTGGCTTTGGGATTTTGATGACAGTGGTATTACAAGCACTCTTCAAAATCCTCAGCATATCTTTACAGATAATGGAATTTACAATGTATGCCTGACCGTTAACAACGGCATTGCCAATAATACTAGTTGTCAGTTTGTTACCATACAAAACTGCATGGCTCCGGTTGCCGGATTTGACTATATTTCAAGCTGGTCGCCTGAGATCCTCTTTAATGACACATCGATTGGCTACCCTACCACCTGGTACTGGGAGTTTGGCGATGGTGGTTCTTTTGGATACCTCAACCCTATGCATACCTATGCCAATAATGATACATTCACTGTATGTCTGATTGTAACAAATTCCCTGGGAGCCGACACTGCTTGTCAGGATATAGTTATAGACACCTATACCGAACCCGAAGCTTCATTCAGTTATGATCCATTAAACTCACCTGAAATTTTGTTTTATGATGAGTCATCATCTCTCATTACAAATACACCAACCAGTTGGTACTGGGATTTCGATGATAATGGCTCCATCTCTACTTCAGTAGATCCTGTGCATATTTTTAGTCATAACGGGATTTTCAATGTATGCCTAACTGCCGGGAATTTATATGGTGATCATACCTATTGTAACTCTGTTGTTATAACAGAATATGAACCACCAACTGCAGATTTTTCATGGGATACAATTTTCTCACCTTACATTCAATTTCTTGATCAATCAACAACAGCGCTGATCAATGTTCCGGAAGATTGGTACTGGGACTTTGGAGATGGAAGTAGCTCCAATAATGTAAATCCCCAGCATACATTCGCACAGAATGGCAATTTCAACGTATGTCTGATTGTTGAAAATAATGCAGGATCTGATACAGTGTGTAAGATTGTTCCGATTGAAGAATACGAAATCCCAATAGCTAATTTTGGATTTCAGAATATTGATCCAACGGTTGTTTTTACCGATTACAGTTCAGGTCTTCCGGACAGCTGGGAATGGATTTTCAACGATATGGGAGCAAGCTCCACAACTCAACATCCAAGTTATACCTTCACCACAAACGACACCTTTGAAGTATGTCTAATTGTGGCAAATTACCTGGGCAGTGATACTACCTGTACCAATATTATTATTGGTTCTTTTCTTCCACCTCAGGCAATGTTTACTTTTGATATACTGCTTGACTCCATAGTTTATTTCCACGATGCATCTACTAACAACCCCACCGAATGGTTGTGGGATTTTGGTTATTCAGGGGCAAGCAGCCTGGCTCAGAATCCAAATTTCAGTTATCCTGAAATTGGAACATTTCAGGTTTGCCTGGTTGCGTCCAATGCTATTGGAGCAAGTCCGGCTTTCTGCCAGGACATTATCATTAGTCTTAATGGCATTGAACACGGGAAAGTCAATGTTTTTGAAGCTTATCCAAATCCATTCTCGGATATCATAAACATAAGCGGTACATTTAACAGCTCGCAATTGAAAATCTATGATATTCTTGGGCAGGATATTAGTGCTCTCGTTCAAATAAAAAATTTAAGCAATACATCACTGGCGCTTAATTTTGAACGATTACCAGATTCTGTCTATTTTATATCATCGGGCACCTCGCAGAATTCTGTTGTACTTAGGGTGGTGAAAAGGTAATTCTGCATCCTTAGAGCAATTGCCGGTTCTGATACAAATGTTACAGACAAGTTTTATGAACATAGTGAAGCCTATCCTGAATATTGAGCTTTATAATTTTGAAATCGAAATACGCTCAGAAATTTTACCTTTGCACATTAATTCTGTTTAAATGTTATCAAATAAGTCAATTGCTGTTGTTGTTCCTGCTTATAACGAAGAAAAGCAGATTGGGCGTGTGATCGAGACCATGCCTGATTTTGTAGATCGTATAATAATTGTAAATGACTTCTCAAAAGATAAGACTTCAGAAGTTGTAAAAGGCTTCCTGAAAAACGACAGCTATAACCACAAGAAACTCCGGATCACATCAAATCTGAATAAAATTGAATTGGATGAATACAATCATGCTGATTATGTAATTCAGGAGCGGTCGAAGGATGAGATTAAATTATTTCTGCCATCTGAGATTGTTAATGAGGATGCTGATATGGAAAGGGTTATTCTCATTAATCAGCTTGAAAATGGTGGAGTTGGTGCGGCCATTGCACGTGGTTATAAATGGGCTAAAGATCATGGAATTGACTGTACGGCAGTAATGGCAGGTGATGGTCAGATGGATCCGGCTGAACTTGAATCCATCTGCATGCCCGTAATTGAGGAAAACATTGATTATGTTAAAGGTAACCGTTTGATTCACAGAAGTTCATGGTTGGTTATTCCGAAAACAAGATATTTTGGCAATTCAATCCTTTCCATTCTGACTAAGGTAGCATCGGGATACTGGCATGTTTCAGATACACAAACAGGATACACAGCTATTAGTAATGGAGCATTAAACTCCATTCAGATACACAGCATCTATAAACGCTATGGAATGCCAAATGACATGTTAGTGAAGCTTAACATTGCTTTTTGCACCATTAGGGAAGTTGAAATTAAACCGGTGTACAATGTAGGTGAACAATCAAAAATGAAAGTGGCGAAGGTAATTCCAACAGTATCGTGGTTATTGATACGTTCCTTTTTTAAAAGACTATGGATCAAATATCTGTTTCGTGATTTTCATCCTCTATTTTTACTGTACAATCTATCATTTCTATTATTCACGATAAGCGTACCGTTTGGAATTGGCATTATTGACAATTTTCTGCATGTAGGCGAGGTAACACCTAATGCAGTATTAATCATCTTCATGTTCTTAATAATCAGTGGTTTTCAATCCTTTCTCTTTGCCATGTGGATGGATATCCAGGATAATGACAGACTATATAAATAGATGGATTTTACGCTAAACACTTACATTCAGATTCTTAAGGCAATTACTGAATCGGGATTTCGAGTTTATTCCGTATCTGCCTGGGTAAATAAAAATCCGGATACAGGTGTGCTTATCCGACACGACGTGGATAGAATGCCATTAAATGCTCTTAAAATGGCAAAAGCAGAAGCTGATTTAGGTTTACAAACAACATATTATTTTCGATCGATAAAATCTGTCTTCAAACCAGATATTATCAAAAATATTGCTGATTTGGGTCATGAGATAGGATATCATTATGAAGATCTTTCACTTGCTTCAGGCGATATTCTAAAGGCTAAAGTGCTATTTGAAACACATCTTCAAAATCTTAGGTCAATCTCCCCTGTTTGCTCAGTGGCTATGCATGGGAGGCCACTCTCTGGAATTGACAATCGGGTTTTTTGGATTTCGTATAAACTTTCAGATTTTAATCTGGATTCGGAAGCATTTCTGACCATTGATTATACCGATGTTTACTATTTTACAGATACCGGTAGGTCCTGGTCAGAAAACTCAATGAATCTAAGAGATAATGTTTCAACCCATGTTTCATATCGGGTTAATAAATCAACAGACCTCATTAATTTTATCCAACAGAGTGATGCTAACAAAAAAATATGCATTGTTGCCCACCCTGAACGCTGGAACAACCAAGTATTTAAGTGGATTTCATACGCTATTTTTGACTATTTAGCATTGATCATAAAAATGATACTAAAGCGTGTTAGAAAATAATACACAGAAAATATTGATCTTTGTATCAACAGGAAGATGTGGTACTACGAGGCTTGCAGAAATCCTGATGGCCAAGCTTCCTACTTCTGAATTTAGTGTCCAGCACCAGATGTCTCATAGCCGACTGGCTAACATTTCAGGAAACATAATGTATTATCTTGGGAATTTTGAGATGCTTAAAAAGATATTTTTCTCGAGGATGATTCGGAGATATGCAGGCAAACGTTCGTTGATTTGTACAGATCCACTAATGTCAATGGTAATTCCCACCCCTTTAATTAAATCGGAAAACGTAAGAATTATACATGTATACCGGGATGAAACTCAATTTTCTCATTCATTTTTCAGGTTCTCAAGGATAAAGATGATGAGTTTTATTGCACATAATTTTGTACCCTTCTGGCAACCGGGAGTATATCCAATAGAGAACATTCTTTCTAAAAATATTAAGGAGAAGTATAAAAAAGTAGCTCGTCTCAAATTCAACTGGTTTAGGAAACATTACAGTTCAAATGAGGGCTATCTGGAAATTGAAATGTCGAAACTATTTTCTGAAAAGACTCTGGAGAATCTGATAAATGAGTATTTTGGCACTTCCATATTCATTTCTGATTCAGAATTCGAAAAGAAATCAAACCAGTCATCATGACAGAGGAGAAAATATATCTGGACAAACCACGAATTGTTACCCTGATTAATTCGTTATCGTTTATGTTTTTCTGGTTGCGATGGTTTTACCCGAAAGCAAAGGGAATTGAACTGGCCTATCTTCTATATACATTTGTTCCACAAAAGCTCCTGCGAATTAATGGAAAGACGAAATGGCCTGTCCATTTTACTTCGAGAGTACAATCCACAAAGAATATCACAGTTGGTAATCGCTGTGCTCCCGGATTAAACTCCAACTGCTACATTCAAGGTCGATCGGGTATTAGTATTGGGAATAACTTTAGAATGGGTCCGGGTTCCGGATTAATAAGCTCCAATCACGATATTAACAATTATGATCGTTGGTTGAGTTCGAATCCCATTGAAATTGGTAATAATGTATGGCTGGGGATGAATGTGGTTGTCATGCCCGGAGTGAAGATTGGTGATAACGTTGTTGTTGGTGCCAACTCTGTTATTAGCAAGGATATTCCGTCAAACTCCATCGCAGTTGGAAATCCATGTAAAGTCATTAAGGAAAAACCTGCTTACGAAGGTGAACTATACAACTTATAAAGATTCTTCTGAGTATATTCTATGAAAAAGTACCTATTCAAAATATTTCTTTACCTATCTCTGCTATTTCTGGGAATTGCTCTCTTCAAAGCTAACTATCTTGTAATTCCAAAAATTGTTTCGACAAATTCAGTTATTATCTCTATTCTTTTATTGGTGGCAGGCTTTGTTGTGAATACGATAGCATGGTCAGTTATTCTTATTGGCAATAAAATGAAGATCAGACTCATCGACGGTATCACCTCGATTGGATTATCAATTTTTGGGAAGTATATCCCCGGAAAATTATGGGTTATACTTGGTCGTTCTGAATATGTTGCCGGCAAATATGGATTTTCAAGAAAGAAAGTTGGCATAATTTCTTTACATGCTCAATTGATTTCCATCTGGACAGGACTCATATTGGGTTCAATTGGTCTTCTTTTTATTGATGCACCATCTGCATATGGTTGGATGGTGCTTGCGTTGTTTGTTCTCCTATCTCTTATAATATTCACTAACTTCTTTAACGGACTAGCTGAAAATTTCATTGGACTCTTCAAAAAACAAATAGAAATCCCAAGAGTTTCATTCATCTCAGTTATAACTGTAATACCCTGGTATTTTGTTAACTGGCTTTTATGGAGTTTGTCTTTCTATTTCTTAGTGAGTGCGTTGTATGGGGAGACAATCCCTCTTATTAGCGGACTTGGTTTTGCCCTTGCAGGTTCTTTGGGAATAGTAGCTGTTATTGCTCCTGGTGGTATTGGTATTCGCGAAGGAATCCTCACATTCTATTTGACGTTTTTAGGTCTTGGTATTGAAGAGGCAACGACCATCTCGATTGTGAGTCGTTTATGGTTTTTGTGTGGTGAAATATTTATATTCCTGACGGGACTTGCATTGAGAACTATTGGAGTATCAAAAAAAGGAAAGGTCTAGCGTGGATTCATATATTTGTGAATGCAATTCAATATCAAAAAATGAGATAGCTGATGCCATTAAGCAACTGAAACTCTGTACGGTCGATGAGGTTTCACATCATACAAATGCTTCAACAGGATGTGGCAGATGCAGACGAGTCGTCAGGAATCTCTTAAAAGAATTGAATTCATCTGGCCCAGATGAGGATTAGAGATGTATGGCAATACCAATCGTAGGATTTCCTCCCAATGTTGACACCGTTAAACCCCAGTTGTTATTCTTTGTAACCGTTTTACCAATGGCCCATCCAAAAACGGCCCCAACCAACACATCGCTGGCCCAATGTTTATTGTCGTAGATTCTTGAAATACCAACGGCCGATGCCAGGGTATAGGCCGTAAGTGGTACCCAAAGTTGTGCTTTGTACTCTTCAGCAAAAACAGCTGCTACTACCCAAACTGACATGGTATGGCCGGATGGAAAGGAATAGAATCCATCCAGGTTAGGGCCTTGCCAATTAAACGGATCATTATCCTGTGTTTGATAGGGCCTGAATCGACCAAATGCCGCTTTGCTAATACCATTGAACACGCCTGCCAGAATAATGGATTTAGTGGCCAGCATAGCAACTTTTTTACTTTGTTCATCCTTAAAAGCTAAACCAATTGCATAGGTTCCAATGATTGAATACACGGTGTAATTTTTATACACCTCCCCCCCCCATGGTTCGATGAAATGTTGTACAAACCGATCCCGTTGCGGATTCCTGTTGTCCTGAAACCATTGGATAATTCCCTCATCTGCTTTGAACAGAATTCCTGTTCCAATTGAAAGACCACCCAATAAAATCCACTCTTTAGATTGCCAATTGGCAGGTGCAAGCACTATATCTTTCAGATCCATAAAACCCGATTTGATAAATTTATTGCTCAGTGTAGCCTTCTTCGGATTGAATTCAGGAAGAATCTGTCCAAGTGCAGGATCTGTCATCAGGAATGTAACGAGCAACAATATGAACCACTTCCGGATCATATCAGGATTCCTTCTCCAGCTTTTTTGCTTCTTCCCAATGAATATCCATCTCAGCCAGACTCATTTCATGTAAGGATTTGCCCTTTTGAATGGTCTGTTCCTCAAGATAGTTAAAGCGTTTAATAAATTTCAGGTTGGTTCTTTCCAGTGCATTCTCCGGATTAATACCATGGAGACGTGCTGCATTAATCATTGAGAAGAATAAATCACCAAATTCCTTTTCTATCTCCTCTTTATTTCCATTCTTCAGTTCTTCCTTCAGCTCCTCCATTTCTTCAGCAACTTTGTCCCAAACCTGATCTCTCTCTTCCCAGTCAAAGCCAACCCCACGAGCCTTATCCTGAATTCTATGCGCCTTAATAATTGCAGGTAAAGAACGCGGAACACCACCTAAAACGGTATTTGTTTTACCATTTTTCTGTTTTTCCCTTAATTTAATTGCCTCCCAGTTATCGGCTACTTCCCGGTCGTTGGCGACCTCCACATCTCCATAAATATGCGGATGGCGAAAAATCAATTTATCACAAAGTGTATTTATAATGTCTGCGATATCAAAGTCGTTTGTTTCAGATCCTATTTTGGCATAAAATACGATATGAAGCAATATATCGCCTAACTCTTTCTTAATCTCCTGCGGTTCATTTAGTAAAATGGCATCCGCTAATTCGTATACCTCTTCTATGGACAGAGTGCGTAAACTTTCAAGTGTTTGTATCTTATCCCATGGACATTTTGACCTAAGATCGTCCATTATATTCAGCAGGCGTTCAAAAGCCTCTAATTTATCCTTCATTGTGTTCATCATAGAACTTTATTCTAATGTTATTATTTACTTCAAGATTAAGAAGTTCTGCGGCTTTTCCATTATAGACAGCAACCTCCAGTAATCCCAGCGAATTGAATATGGCTAACAAATCACCTATTCTATTGTCAGAATAATAATTGCTAATCTTTTCAATACGATCATGATTGGAATTCACAAAGATTGTGAATTCCCTTCCTGCTCTTAACTCTTCAAAAAGTTTTTTGTTAATATTGCTAATACCATTCTGGTAGGAGTCAATGTACTGTATATTTCCAATTATTTCCTGACTATCCCATGACGGTTTTAGAGCAATATGCTGTCGATAATTTGAAATTCTTGTGCCCAGCTCGTAGATGGCCCGCCCACTTGCTATAGCAATAGCCACGTCAGCAAAGATTGTTAGCTCGGGAAATGAATCCTGCTCATCGGACTGATGCAAATCAACTTTAACTACCATCTCGGGTGACTCCCTGAATAACAATCCAAACAATCCATTATCGGTAGATATAAAATAATGTCCTTGATATTTTGCTGCCAACAGACAATTCTCATTATCAAGTTCACAACGAACCATTATAAGATGTATGCTTCCTTCAGGAAAATGAGAAAAAGAGTTTTCAACTAAAAACGATGCCTGCCCAATATTAAAATGACTTACTGAGTGGGAAATATCGATAACTGTTACAGCGTCTACCTTTGCTAATCTACCTTTCAGTGCAGCCAAATAAAAATCACCATTGTTCCAATCGGATGTTAAAGTAATAAGAGGCATATTGTGTGAATAAATTATTTCAAATATCTCCCTGTTAATTTGTTAATTTGTAAGCCAAAGGTAGAAATTATTATCTTTTAATATGACAGAGAAACTTATTGTACTTGAAGGTATAGAACCGGTTGAAATATATGGAGTTAACAACTCAAAACTAGAGCGATTAAAAAACTATTTCTCAAAATTAAAGCTAATTGCCAGGGGTAATGAACTTAAAGTAATTGGTGAAGAATCAGAGATCGTTCGATTTGATGCAAAGTTCCGGATGCTAATTGATCATTTTCAGAAATATGGTAATATAACCAATAATGACCTGGAGCAGGTTGTGTTGCTGGAAAACGAAAACAATTCGAATCTTCGGAATGGTGAGAATGATGTTTTGTTGTTCGGGAATAGTGGTAAAATCATACGGGCACGAACACCGAATCAGATTGTGATGGTGAATGATACTTTGAAAAACGACCTCATTCTTGCAGTGGGGCCTGCTGGAACTGGTAAAACGTATACAGCAATTGCACTGGCTGTTCGTGCACTTAAAAACAGGGAAGTAAAACGAATAATTCTCAGCAGGCCGGCAGTTGAAGCCGGCGAAAATCTGGGATTTCTCCCGGGCGATATTAAAGATAAAATCGATCCATATTTGCAGCCACTTTATGATGCTTTGAACGATATGATTCCTTCTAAGAAACTTAAGGACTTTATGGAAGATGGAACAATTCAAATTGCACCGCTTGCATTTATGAGGGGACGAACCCTGGAGAACGCCTTTGTAATTCTGGATGAGGCGCAAAATGCAACTCTGAACCAATTTAAAATGTTCCTTACCAGAATGGGTATGAATGCCAAGTTTATTGTAACTGGTGACATTACGCAAATTGATCTTCCCAAAAAGAGCATGTCAGGATTGCTACAGGCTCTAAATATTCTTAAAGGAGTTCGGGGTATTTCGATGATATTCTTCGACAGGAACGATATTGTACGACACCCTCTGGTAAAAAGAATAGTAGATGCCTATCAGCATCAAAAAGAGGCCGATTCCACAGATAAGAACGAAAATGGCAAGGAATCTAAGCAATCATAAAGATGAATTATCCAAAGCAGTTTTTTTCTAATCAGGAAGCTGATTAAGTATGGTGGATGTTCTTAAATTGATTTATTGGTAAATTATAAACATATGAAACAAGCAATTACGAAAACTACTTTTAATTTCCCGGGGCAGCGAAGTGTATACAACGGTAAGGTTCGCGATGTATATAACATTAAAGATGAACATTTGGTCATGGTTGTATCTGACCGAATCTCAGCATTTGACGTAGTCTTACCCAAAGGAATACCTTACAAAGGGCAGGTTCTAAATCAGATAGCTGAAAAATTTCTGGACGCTACATCTGATATTGTTCCCAATTGGAAAACGGCCAGCCCGGATCCAATGGTAACCGTTGGAAAATACTGTGAACCATTTGCCATTGAGATGATAATTCGCGGTTTCCTCACGGGAAGTTCATGGAGAACCTATAAGAAAGGTGCGAGGGATATTTGTGGTGTACCGGTTCCTGATGGCATGAAAGAACATCAACGTTTCGGGAAACCCATAATTACTCCTACAACAAAGGCTGTTGATGGCCATGATGAAGATATTTCGAAGGAAGAGATCCTAAAACAAGGGATTGTCTCTGCAGATGATTATGCTCTATTGGAGAAATACACCTCAGAGCTGTTTCAAAGAGGAAGCGAGATTGCCGATATGATGGGCCTTATACTTGTTGATACCAAATATGAATTTGGAAAGAAGGACGGCAAAATCTATCTGATTGATGAAATTCACACTCCGGATTCTTCACGATATTTTTACAAAGAAGGGTATGAAGAACGATTTGCAGCTGGTGAAAACCAAAAGCAGCTTTCAAAGGAATTCGTTCGTGAATGGCTCATGGATAATAATTTCCAGGGACAGGAAGGACAAATCGTTCCTGAAATGACAGATGAGTTTGTAAATCAGGTATCTGAAAGATATATTGAACTTTATGAGAGCATCACTGGTGATGCATTCGTAAAAGCTGATATCTCAGATGTACAGAACAGAATTAACAAGAATGTAAGTGAGTTTTTAGCTCAGTTATAATATTATTAAATAATAAAGGAGAGCAGGCTATATGCATGACTCTCCTTTGATTTCTAAATTCCGACTTAAAGCCTATTATTTTGTTCTGGCATCAATATGAATAAAATTCCAGGTGCTTCCAATAATATTTCCATCAATACTCCAATTATATCCTTCACCTTCATGTTTATACAAAAACATGTCTCCATCCTCCCGAATTGCAAAGATCTGCCCATCAGTACCGGAGAATACCTGTTCATAGTGCCAACCATGGCCTATCTTCTCCTTAGATTTTAACCAAATATCATCCTTACGATCATACTGATAAAGAAATAAATCACCCCCTTCACTTATTGCGTATATGCGGCCGGAGCTTCCTGCAAAAACCTGCTTAAAATTCCAATTGGTACCAATTTTTTCACCCCAAACACTCCATTCATATCCATCACCCGTATGTTTATACAACAATAAATCCCCATTTTCCTTTATGGCATAAATAAAGCCTTCTCCGGCAAATACATGCTTAAAATTCCACCCATGACCCACCTGTTCATTAACAACGCTCCAGTTATATCCTTCACCATTATGCTTACTCATGTACATAATACCTTCTTCATCAATGGCATAAACATATCCAAAGTCCGCCACAATAATTTTTTCATAATGCCAGCCATGGCCTATTTTGGTGTGCTCAAAGCTCCAGATATCATTATATTTATGTTCATACATCATCATATCACCATCTTCTGTGACACCATAAATGCGCGTTGGGAGTACTATGGTATTATCCTTAATATCATCGTCATCGTGTTCACATGAAATAAACAAAGTTGAACTCAGTAAAAGTGCAAAAGTTAGTGTTAGTTTTAGCCAAACCCTTTTCATAATAGTTTAAGTTTAATGTAGCTGTTTAAGTTCTTCATTGCTATCAATAAATTGATAACGACATAGAATCTCTGATCATTTACTATTATTGGTATTGTTCAAGAATGGTGATAATCAACAGATTCTATTTCATAAAGTTAGAACTTAATATCAAAATTTACAAACAAAACTGCAACAGGAAAGAATAGTAAATTGATGTGATCTGATAATCCAAATCCCGAAGTGGCATGCAGATAAATGTTAAGGTTTTAGTTTAAGGATTTAAAAAAGACGATCGTGGAGTAAATCCACAACGATTAACAATAACACTTGCTCAATCCAACAACACATTCTTATACAAAAATGAGTTGACTTTCTGGTCTTTATCCTCTTCGTGTATAGCTAAAAATTAATTACTTTTGCACTTCGCAAAAAATGATCAAATAAGATGAAGATTTCATACAACTGGTTAAAAGAATACCTTGATATTAGCATGGATACCAAGAAGGTATCGGAGATATTAACAAATATAGGTTTGGAGGTTGAGGGGGAAGAATTATTTGAATCTGTAAAAGGTGGCCTTGAAGGCTTTCTGATTGGAGAAGTAATAACATGCGAGAAACATCCGAACGCTAAAAAATTATCCATCACAACCGTTAATGTTGGCAGTAATGAATTGCTTAAGGTAGTCTGTGGAGCACCAAATGTAGCAGAAGGGCAGAAAGTAGTTGTAGCTACTGTTGGAACGACGATTTATATGGGTAATGACAGTTTCAAGATCAAAAGATCAAAAATACGAGGAGAAGAATCTGCAGGAATGATCTGTGCAGAAGATGAACTAGGATTGGGTGCAGGACATGAAGGTATCATGGTGCTTGATCATAACGCAAAGGTTGGAATGGCTGCCAAAGACTACTTTCGGGTAGAGTCTGATACAATATTCGAAATTGGCCTTACCCCTAATCGCATCGACGCTGCATCTCATTATGGCGTTGCAAGAGACCTGGCAGCTTATATTTCACAGAATCAAAAAATTAATCTCAGGAAACCGCTGGTAAATAATTTTAAAATTGATTCCACCGACAGTAAGATTAATGTTAGCGTTGAGAATAATGAAGCATGCCACCGCTATTCAGGACTTAGCATCAGCAATATTAAAGTTGACGAATCGCCTGAATGGTTGAAAACAAGACTTCTGTCGATTGGCCAGATACCAATTAACAACATTGTTGATATTACCAATTTCGTGCTTCATGAACTTGGCCAGCCACTTCATGCATTCGATGCTGATAAAATTACCGGAAACGAAGTCATCGTTAAAACCCTGGGAGATGGTACAAGCTTTAAAACATTGGATGAGCTTGAACGAAAACTAAGTGAAAAAGATCTGATGATATGCAATGCATCTGATGGTATGTGTATTGCCGGAGTTTTTGGTGGTGCTGATTCAGGTGTGACCGGTGAAACCCGGAATATTTTTCTTGAAAGTGCATATTTCAATCCAGTTTCAGTTCGTAAAACGGCAAAACACCATGGCTTGAACACAGATTCATCTTTTAGATTTGAAAGAGGAACAGATCCGAATAATACGGTCTATGCTTTGAAAAGAGCAGCTATGTTAATCAAAGAATTGGCCGGTGGACAAATAAATTCTAACATCATCGACATTTATCCGGAGCCAGTCCAGGACTTCAAAATAAAAGTTGATTTCAAACAGATTGACCGGCTCATTGGAAACAGCATTGAGAAAGAAAATATAAAACATATTCTGGAAGCTTTGGAGATAAGAGTTGTTAATGAAACGGATGAAGGATTAACTGTACTGGTTCCTCCTTATAGAGTTGATGTTCAAAGAGAAGCTGATCTGATAGAAGAGATTCTCCGAATCTATGGATACAACTACGTTACTATGAGCAATCATGTTAACAGTACAATTACTCATTACAGGAAACCTGATGAACATAAACTAAAAAATCTGATTTCAGATTTCCTTGCAGCCAATGGTTTCAATGAGATTATGTGCAATTCACTTTCGAGAGAGGCATATTATAATAATCTGAGTAACCTGCCGGTATCCAATGCTGTTAAAATTTTCAATCCGTTAAGTCAGGACCTCAATGTAATGCGACAAACACTATTGTTTGGTGGACTGGAAACCATTGCCTATAACTCTAACCGAAGGAATGCTGATCTAAAACTTTTTGAATTCGGTAACAGTTATCGATTCGATAAAGAAAAGGAAACAACAGATCCACTTAGAAAATATGACGAAAGAGAACATTTGTCTCTCTTCATATGTGGAAGAAAGAATTCCAATAGTTGGATCAATCCTGAGACAAGGTCTGATTTTTTTGAAATTAAAACCTTTGTGGATTTGACACTGAAGAGGTTAGGCTACGACATCCGAAAGTTTGAAGTTGCTGAAATCAGCAATGAGCTCCTTTCAGTTGGTTTGGAATACAAACTAAACCAGAAAGTTCTAGTAGCTTTTGGCCTTGTTGAGAGCACGTTGAAGAACAGGTTTGAAATCGAAGATGATATCTACTATGCTGAGTTTAACTGGAATTTAAGCTTTAAGTTTCTAAAAAATCATAAAGTAAGCTTCGATGAACTTCCAAAATACCCTGAGGTGAAGCGGGATCTTTCTATGATCGTTGACAAAGAGCTTAAGTTTGAGCAGCTTCAAAAGCTTGCCTATAAAACAGAAAAGAAACTACTAAGAAGAATTAATATATTCGATGTTTATTCCGGGGAGAATATTCCTGCCGGAAAAAAGTCTTATGCCATAAGCTTCTTCCTTCAGGACATGACAAAAACCTTGAATGATAAATATATTGACAAGGTGATGAGCGGATTGATTAAAGCTTTTGAAAGAGAATTGAACGCCGAAATCAGAAGTAGCTAATATTTAATAATATATCATGAAATTACTTTCAATCATTGTTGGAATACTGCTTTTTCTTGCAATCGTTGTTCAGATTGGATACCGAATTGGCGAGGAACAAATCAAAGTTTGGGATGAAAGCAGCAGTGCCAGAAATGCGGTTATCATGCTGGCTGACAATAGCTATTTCATGGTTATGAAGGATGATACAAGAGTACCAGATCCAAAACCTCCTTTTCAGCTATGGCTTAAAGTACTTTCTTTTAAAGTATTCGGCATTACTGAATTTGCAGTTCGATTTCCTACTTTGGTAACGGGTCTCCTTACAGCGATTTTTCTATGGTTCTTCTGCGCCCTGTGGATGAGGAACATCTGGCTGGGAAATATTGTACTCTTGCTAATGGCTACAACAATAGGATACATGGGTTACCACGTTGCCCGTCATGGCGATCCGGATACCTTGCTTACGTTTGAGGTGCTTCTCTATGCACTTTTGTATTTTATCTTTCTTGAGAAATATCCTGACGGAAGATGGAAATATCTGATTGCAATAAGCATCGCTGTGGCAGTAGCCATTTTGACCAAGGCAATTGCAGGACTGGCACCTGCCGCGGGTTTGACAGTTTACACATTAACTCAAAGAAACGGGTGGAAAGCCTTAAGAGACTACAGAACCTATATAGCTGGTGTTATTGCGCTGGTGATTGCCCTGAGCTATTTCTTCATAAGAGAGATGTTTGATCCGGGATATTTGAAAGCTGCTTATTACCAAAATTTTTCGGTGCTAACCGAATATCCGGGGACACCTAAGCATCCTGAGTTTTCATTCTATATCAATTATCTATGGACAATTGCCTTTAAACCCTACTTCTATTTTGTTCCGTTAATCATTATTCCTTTACTCTTCAGTAAGAACCAGGTGTTAAAAAGGTTGATTCTGTTTTCAGGTATTACCGCTTTGGTCTTTCTGTTGGGTCAGTCTTCAGCTCTAATGAAGAACGAGTGGTACATAGCGCCTATATATCCCTTTCTATGGTTACTCACTGGAAGTGGAATTTACGGAACTATCGAGTTTATCGACAGATTCATTCATGTGAAAATTGCAAGAATAATAGTTGCTGCCATTTTGGGTTCATCATTACTCTTTATTGCGATCCCAAAATATCAGGTAATCTTCAAGCGAAATCTTTCGAAGAGCTATGCAAGCAATCATATTTATCTGCCGGAAAGAGAAGGCAATTTCTTTCGTCATATGAAAGCGGATAAGCCGGAAGTAAGGAATTTCAAGGTTATATCCAACCATGCTCAACGTTCTACAGATTTCTATGCACAGAAATGGAAGTATCTGGACAATACAAATACTGAGGTGTTTGTCACAGGAAAATTACCTGAAATAATAATTGGTGATACCATTATGGCATGTTCACCAGTGATTAAGGATCAGATAGAAGCGCTTTTTACTTATGATGCAATTTATCAGGACAGATATTGTAATCTGTATGTGATCAAAGATTCTGTCAGAATAACTAAAGAAATCCCGGAAGCGTCAGTAAACTAACCGCAAGAAAGATCAGAACTCTTATCTAAACTGAATTCTGATCTCTTACTAATCTACAATAAGATAAGGTATCATGGATAAAATTAAAATTGACTACACTGAATGTTTCGACTACTACAATGGCAGCGATTATGCTTTCGCAAAAAAAGAAGTAGAGGAACAGATAAAAGTGCTTGAGAACAAAAGCGGAAAAGGAAACGATTTTCTTGGTTGGCTGGATTTGCCACTTTCTGTTTCAGATAGTGATATAGAGGAAATAAACAAGGTAGCCGGGGAGCTTCGCACCAGGGTTGATTTTGTTGTACTGATTGGAATCGGAGGATCTTATCTGGGTTCAAGAGCGGTAATTGAAGCTCTGTCAGATTCTTTTAATGCTTATCGTACGAATCTCCAAACACCTCAAATCCTGTATGCAGGTCATAATATTTCGGAAGATTACCTGTCAGAGATGATATCCTTCCTTGCTGATAAAAATTTTGGCATTGTTGTTATTTCCAAATCGGGTACTACTACAGAACCTGCCATTGCCTTTCGTCTGCTTAAGGAACTTCTGTCCAGGCAAATTGGCCAGGATCAACTAAAGGAATACATTATTGCTATTACTGACAAAGAAAAGGGAGCTTTAAAAACCACCGCAGCGGAAGAAAATTATAAGAGCTTTGTTATTCCTGACGACGTTGGAGGACGTTTCTCCGTATTTACACCTGTTGGACTGCTACCCATCGCCATTGCCGGATTTGATATAAAAGGAGTGCTGAAAGGTGCATTGAAAATGAAGGAGATTTGCGACAGCAATCAACCACTAGAAGGGAATATTGCAGCACATTATGCCCTGATTAGAAATATCCTTTATCGAAACGGAAAAACAACGGAAATCATGGTTAATTACCATGGAAAACTTCACTTTGTAGCTGAGTGGTGGAAGCAACTGTATGGAGAAAGTGAGGGAAAGGAGCGGAAAGGTATCTTCCCGGCCGCAGTCGACTTTACAACAGATCTTCATTCAATGGGCCAGTTCATTCAGGATGGTACCCGAAACTTGTTTGAAACGGTATTGACTGTTGAAAAACCAGAGAAGGAACTTCGTATTCCAAAAGATGCAAGAAACCTCGATAAACTAAATTATATCGCTGGTAAAAGGATTGACGAAGTAAACAAAATGGCTGAACTCGGAACAATGATAGCCCATGTTGATGGTGGTGTTCCAAACATTAAAATATGCATTCCGGCACTCAATGAACACTACATTGGACAGCTTCTCTATTTCTTTGAAAAGGCGTGTGGGATAAGCGGTTACATGTTAGGCGTCAATCCATTCGACCAACCAGGTGTTGAGGACTATAAACGCAATATGTTTGCATTACTTGGCAAGTCAGGTTATGAAAAGGAAACCGCTGCAATTAAGAAGAGAATCAAATAAGCTGGAATAGTAAAAAGTGGGATTTGAAATAAATCCCGTTTTTTATGTGCCTGGTTTAATTCTTTTTCTGATATTTCTTCGAAGCCTCCAGTTTGATCAATCCCAAAATGAGCAATTCAGCACTGGCCGGATTTGTTGCAAATGGAATATTACAATTATTACA
>Ga0233443_1001306_pt1 | contig 22371 bp, 23 predicted proteins | sample SI_123_September_2_FD_182784 | JGI IMG/M metagenome (GOLD analysis project Ga0233443, IMG submission 182784) | Seawater microbial communities from Saanich Inlet, British Columbia, Canada - SI_123_September2016_200_MG | ecosystem: Environmental > Aquatic > Marine > Inlet | place: Canada: British... | reverse complement strand
CTTAACATATCGAATGGAAAACAATAGAATTGGATGTCTAAATCGTGATAAAAATAGTTGTTTAAATATGTTGAATATAGTAGAAACCTGGAAATTAAAAAAAGAATATCCAACATATTTAAAAAGGCCAATAAGTAACGACAACCCTTTATAGTGTCAATTGTTGTTATGCGATGTATATTTAATTATATGCATCAAGCGTTTTTATATTTAGTACAATTTAAAATTGTATTGGGTATAATAATTCGGAATTACATTGTGAAAGCTCACTTCCATCTGGTGGAGGAACAGTTGTAAAATTTACATAATTAAAAAATTTATGCATAACTTTATGTGTAGGTGTATTTTTAGAATTTTTAAGAACTTGTTTAAATTCTTCTAATTCAGATTTTGATAATTGATAATCTTTAACATTTTTAATAACAAATTCAAAGCAACAACCACCAGAATCACAATTTGATTTAAAAAGATATGAACGTATATTATAATTTTCATTATCAAAACGTTCAAAGTTAGAAATTTGAAAATAATTTATAGTAAAGTCATGTGTAATTTTAACATCATAATATCCTAATTTTTTACCTGAAACAAAATTATATTTTTCATTATTCATATTATATAATAATAAACTATATTTTTTTTAAATAAAATTATAGTTTTGAATATTAAAATCTAATAAATTTCCTCTGTAAATATTTTCATAATCAAATAAATTGGATGCTTTAATATTATTATCTTCTATTTCTTTGGCATATAAATCAAAACCATTATAATAATTATTTTTATTATTTAATAATTTTAAATTATCCAAATATTTATTTAAAATATTTTCAATCATTTGTTTATTATTAATTATAATATCCTTTGGAGCACCATTTATATTAAAATTTTCTATAGTTATTAATATTTTTAATTTTAAATTCACAAGTGTATTATAATAATCATTTACTAATGTGTAATCATTTATACAATCATCATATGTATTAACAAAATTAATTATTAAAATTTTCAATTCATTAAATAATATAAAACTAAATTGTTTTAAATCTTCAATATTAAATAAAAAATCTATAATTTCAGAATGATTATTTGGAATATCATATTTATTTTCTTTAATTTTGAATTTTTCCCATTCATTAATATTTTTTGCATCATTCATTGCAGAATAATATTTGATAAATAAAATATATATTATTAATCCAACAAATAATGTAAAAGTAATTTCAATACTTGAAAAAATCAAAATAGTAATAACAAATAAAACACTAAAAAAAAATAATGTGAAATTTGATTGACTTTTCTTTATATCATAAAGAAAACTTGAATTCTCTATTTTATTTATATTTTCATCCATTAAATAATATTATATTATAAATATAAATAAATAATCATTACTATTGATAATTTAAAAATGAATGAAACTTATCACTATTTTATGCACAATAATATTAATGATGATACAAAATTATTAAAGAATATTGATACCATTATCGATACTTTACATAAAGGAAATAATGAACTTTTAAAACATATTAATAATAAAGTTTTAACCGATAATGAACAAAGACTTGTTTTAATTAATAAAATTTTAAATTCAAATTATAAAATTAATTTAAATTTAATTGATATTAAAAAATTTTTTACATTATTAACGCCTCTTAATATTGAATATAATTTAGGTGATAAATGTTGGTGTTTTAAAGAATATGATGATTATTTATTAATACAAAATTGTGCTTTAAAAGTTAATTTATCACAATTATTTTATGACATTTATATAAATAAAATAATTAATATTCTAAATATTTCTAATATTAAATTTTATTATAAAGAATTTAAAGATAGAAGAAATTACAAAACAAAAGATTTAATTTTTATTATTAAAATTAAAAATATTTAAAAAAATTATATTTATTTTAATGAATACAAAAACATCATAGCAGGAAAAATATATTTTATATATTTTATATCAATTTTATAATATTCAATTTTATTTTTTTTATGGTTTTTATCAATCCATTCTATTGGTAAATTATTATTTACTTTATTTGTAAAAAAATCAAAACTTTCAATAGCTCCTCTTGTTATTAACAATTCTAAATAAGGATCATTCAACCAAAATTTTTTAGTTATTGGATAATCAATTTCATGTGTTTTTAATACTAATTGAGGTAAATCATTATTATATATAATTGGTGTATTATTTGTTAATCCACCATCATAATATCTTGAACCATCTATTATTACACCCTCATATTTTGAAGATAAAATAAATGGTATATTTATTGATGCATCTATTATATCTAATAAATGTTCGAATGAATTAAATTCATTAATTATCTCACATTCTAATTTATAATAATTAAATTTTGATAAAACAATATTTAATTTTTTATTACATATTTTATGAGCGTTTTTTGGTAATAATTCTCTTATCACTTTTTTTACAGATGAATGAATGTCTATATCACATATCTCTTTTGTTTTATAATATGTATTAAACCAATCATATATACTTATTTCACATAAATAACATACAGATGATAATACACCTGCTGATGTTGCATAAATATTTCTTATTTTAATTTTATTATCTCTTATTAATTTCTTTAACAAATAAAAAAAACCAACATGATAATAACCACTAAATCCACCACCACTTATAACTAAATCAATTTCTTTATAAGGAATATTCACATATCCTAACTCAATATTCTCTATTATATCCAACAATTTCAATGAAATTAAATTTTTAGTCATTATTTAATTTCATATAAAAAAAATTATTTAATTATGTATTTAATCTTTTATAGAAATCTATCTCTAAACTTTTTCTGTTCTTCACTTAATTCCTTATTATGATCAGAACCAAATAATTTTTCTCTATCTATTTTTTTCTTTTTCTTATTTTCATTATTATTTATATTAACATTATTATTTGTATTTAATACAATAGAATTATTACTTCTCCAATCATCATTATTATTTTGATTATTATTTTGATTATTATTTTGATTATTATTTTGATTATTATTTTGATTATTATTTTGATTATTATTTTGATAATTATTATTTTGATGATTATTATTTACCACATTAAAATTATCATCATTTCTTCCCCAATTATCTTCTTTTTCTTTTTCCTCTTTTAATCTTTTTTCTAATTCATCTTTTTCTTTTAAGGCTTTCTTTTCAGCAATTTCTTTTTCCTTTTTAAGTCTTTTATCTAATTCAATCTTTCTTTGTTTTTGTTTTTCATCATATATTTTCTTTATTTCTTCTTGTTGAATATTATAATTTTTAACTTTTTCAAAAACATTGGATATTGCTAAACCTTCTTCATCATTATTGTCATTATTATTGAAAAAATCAATTAATCTTCTTAATGTATTATTATCAATATAAGCTTGACCTATTTCTGATTTACCAACACGACCAGTTCTGCCGATTAATTGTAATATTGTATTAATTGTATTCAAATCACCAATTGAATCATTAATGATTACTGATGAAATAGCATAATTAGCTCCATAACAAAACGAATCATCTGCAATAATAAATGCTAATTTTCTTTCATTTAATAAATTTAATACTAAGTTGCAATATTCTGCATCTAAGTCTTTGCAATATAAGCCTACACCCATATACAATAAAAATTTAATATCATCACTAATAACATAATAATTTATATCTATATTTTTACAATCTAATGTTTGTTTTACTAATGACTTATCATAATCTTTCACATATTTTGAAAATTGTTGAATATGCTCTTCAGTATTAATTTGTAATTTTTTTGGAAATGGAAATTGAGGTTTTTTTTCATTTAATTTTCTTAATCGTTCATCCTTTGAACCATTAACATCTTCCTTCATTGTATCATTGCAATTTTTAATTTCCTTATCAATAACTTCTATTTTTTTAATAAAATTTTCATACATTTTTTTAACACTGTTAATTTTTAATTTTTCTTTTAATTTAGTTATTATCTCCTTAAAATTATTTTCAACATAATCTTTTGGACTATTTACTGATATTAAACAACATCCCAAATATTTAAATGCATGTTTTGTTAATAATTTTTCAGGAATAATTCTATTATAATCTTCAGGAATATCATTTTTTATAAGTTTATTTTCATCAACCTCTTTGCATTTTATATTAATAAAATTTTCAAAATTAATTTCATCCTTATCACATACCTTTTTTAATAATAATAATATATTTTCTAATATATTCTCATGATCAAATGATTCTATTTCATCCATTTTAATACCCAAATTATATTCATCCATAAATTTATTTAAATTTATTAAAAATGTTAATGTATAAAATTTACCCAATAATGGATAATTCTTTATCTTATCTAAAAATAATTTTAAATCTTTTTTATTTTTACAATTAATATGTGGCGTAATTGTATTATTATTGAAATCTTTAATTACACAACCAACTAATACCTTATTAGATGAAATATCACATATCTTTGCATCTTCATAATTATGTTGAAAATAATTCAAATAATTATCTATCTCACTCTTTAATGGTAATGTCGCTGATGATAATATCATTCTTTTTGATGAATTATATAATATTTGTGATAAATAGAATAATACCACATTATTATTAATTCCAATTGTTGGCTCATCAAAAAATACCACATATTCATATTTTTTTTCTTTTAATAACATATATGTTGTAATATAATCACAAATTAATGCATCACACATACTTAACTTTTTTTCTTGATGACTTTCATTTGAATCTGATTTTTTTGCTTTTCCACAATTATATGATGTTGTAATTTTATATGATGGTAATTTATCTATATTAATATCTATATTACTATCTATTTTATTAATACCCTCTCTTACTATTTTATCTATTTTATAACTATCTTCTGATAATTTACCAACACCAATTCCAAATTTAATTTGAAAATTAAACATTAATTTTGCAACCTGAATTCTTACTGTATCTAACAAATCAGAACACGCAAATATAATCTTAATATTTGAATTATTCATATTTTTAATATATTTACAAATTGCAGTAATTGAACTAGTCTTACCCAAACCTGTCAAAACCCTCAAATTAATCATAAATCCATCATCAAAATTATTCTTAATATCATTTATTAATTCAACTTGAGTTTTATATGGCTTTAATTTAATTTCAGGTATTGTCATGTCATAATTTGTATCAAAAATTAATTTTGGATATTCATTTGCTATTTCATAAATATTATAATTACATAATGAATTTAATTCATCTATCTTTTTTGTAAAATCATCTATCAAATAATCAGATAATTCAATATCATAATTTTCCAAATAAAATATTTTTTTAAAATTTCTCTTATTCTTTTTTAAATTATATAATATCTTCTTTGAACCTAATAATATTTCTTTTATATTTCTATCGTTTGATTTTTTATATTTCTTAATATAATGGTCTATATATTTCATTAAAATTAATATTCTCAATTCAATATAATCTATTGACTTAATTAAATTCTCATATTCATAATCCACAATATTCTTCTCCTCAAAATAATTTTTTAATATATTCAAAATATCATTAATATTATTATATGAATTATCTAATGTAATCTGTATTTTTTTACTTATTTTTTTACTCTTTTTTACATCATTTTTTTTAATTTTATCAAAATTTATATATTTATTTAATTCATCTCTTACTCTCAAATAATAATCATTACCAATAGCAATCAATTTGATTTGTTCCGTATAATTATCATTATGAATATCTTCACCTAAATCACACAAAATCTTATTTCTTTTAATATCCGCATTTGATAATTTTTTTTCAACTAAAGACCATAAAATATCACTGAATTTTGATGACGAAACAACATTATTATTTGACATTTTTAATCTATTACAGATTATAATACTATTATTATAATTATATTTATATTTCAATTTTTTATTTATATTTATTCAAAATTAAAATCAATATAATCTATCTTATTTATTATTTCATTATAACTTTTGTTTATTACTTTTAATTGTTCTAATATCTGATCAAATGATGGATTTTTTATAAAATTTATACTTTTTAACAAATACATTTTATCACTGTAATTTATTTTAAAATAATCATCTAATGACAATAATCCATTATACTCATATTTTGCATCTCCCATTGATATAATATTTACTATATCATTATTATCTACTCTTTTCATCATATTTTTTATTATATCCTTGAATGTATATGTTTTCCAATCCTTTAACATCTTTGTTGATTTATATCTATCCCTTGCTGAAATAATCTCTATATTTTTTTCTTCTATAACATTTTTTGTTATTGGTAAAATTTTTAAACATTTATTTACCCATGTAATATTTGCATTTGTAACCATAAATACATACCCCTTTTCATCTAACGACATTAACAAATTACTTATTAATTCATCCAACTCAATAAAATATAATTTATATTCTTCTATATCATTCTCATTTGAAATATCTATATTATTTGACAGGATATAAGAAGTACATATTAATGTGTCATCAATATCCAAAATTATTATATTAAATAACTCTATTTTATCATTCATATATTATTAAATATCATAAATAAAATTTAATAAAATAATTATTTAAAATTTTCATCATAAAATAAATTCTCAATTTTAATTGTTTTATTACTTTTATTTTTTTCATCCATCCAATATTCAACTTTTTCTTTAAGTTTTATCAATCTTTCATTCCAATTATTTTTATTTTTAATAGAACATAAACCATAACCATCCAAACCCCAACAAGATTTTATTTTAACTCCATTAACATCAATATAACTATCTGGATTAAATCTAATAAAAATAATAGGTCTATGTCCTAAATCTTGTGAAATTTCCATTAATCTTTTATTTTCACAAATATTTTCATATGACGTATGTTGGTTTTCATCTATTTCTATTATTATTATATTATATCCTAAATCTAATAATATATCAGGTCTTTTTTTAGAACAACCTTCATAAATTTTTTTATTTCTTCTTCTGTTTTAATTCCATTTTAAATAATAAAAATTGAAATAATACTATCAATATAAATAATTAAAATGAAATCTATTACATTATTTATTTTTGCTCATGGAAAAGATATTAAATATAAACATTTAAAAAAATATAATTTTAGTAAAAATATTAAAATACATAATATTCCATTAAGTAATATTAAAATTGCTAACTGTGGTTCAGGTGATTGTGAAACATTTACAATAACAAATACAACATATACAAAATTATGTAAAAATATAATTACAAAATATAAAAATAATAAAAATAAACATTATAAAATAAAAAAATTTTTAAAATTAAATTATAACAATTTTATTTCTTCTATAAAATTGACAAAATTAGGAAAAATAATATTACAAAATAAATTTAATTTAAATAAAAATAATTTTATTAAAGATTATCATCCTTTAAATGAAAGAACTTATAAGTATGATAAAATAACAATTACTTATTTATTATTTTTAATAATAAATAATTTAATATTTTATAAACAAAAAAAAAATTTTAATATATTTAATTTTTTAAATTATTATCCAATAATTATCAAGGAAATAAATTTACATAAAACACCAATAACTGTTATTCAAACAAGTGATTACAAAAATATTAATAATATTATGAATTTGAATAAATTTAAATATGATTGTAATTATTTAAAAATAATTGAAAATTTTAATAAAAATAACTGTTTTAAACTTTCAGATATTATTTATATTTGTAAATTGTTAAATTATACTGATATAAATGTATATGAATTAAGTTGTAGAAATATTACATTAAATAAAAATAAAATTAATGAAATTAATGAAAATGAATTAATTAAATAATATTTATTTAAATTATATTAAAATATGGATGATGATTATATTAATTTAGATAATTATATAAATCATATTGAATATTTTCAGTTTGATTTAAATAATAAAAATCTTAAATTAAATCTTGTTGGTAAAGGTGAAAATATTGGTGATATTATTATTAAAGAAAATTTTGGAAAAAATAATGATTATATTATTTCTTCTTGTATATATAAATATGATGAAATTACTAACATTAAAGATAAGTTTATACCTCTTATAAAATTATACAATGAAAAAAATACTTATGGAATTGGAATAATCCCTTATGAAAATATTACAATTAATAATACTACTAATAATTTTGATGTTTTTTTAATTTATAAAACCAATAAATTTCATAAATTAAAACTTGAGAAAGATATTGATAAAAATAATATCATAGAAAAATTAATTGATAAATTATTAGATTTAAATATTTTTATTTTGTAAATATTTTTAATTAAAATATAAAAATAAAAAATCATCTCCATCAAATCCATTTAATTTCAAAATATCTATTGTATTTTTATCAAAATTTTCATCACAATGCAAATAAGAATATGAATATTTTTGTATTTCCATTACTTTAATCATTTTTTGTATTATTGCATTTAAATATTTTTCGTCGATAAAATATATTTCTCTAATAAAAGTTTTTGTATATTTATAATAATATATTTCAATAAAATTAATAAATCCAATTATATTTTTATTTTTATCATAAAAAATTATAATATATTCATAATTATTTAAATTAATTGGACTTTCTAAATTAAAAATATTTGATAAATTTAATATTTCATCTAATGATGGTTTTTTTATTATTTTTGCTTTCATATTTGTTATTTGTATATAATAAATATATATTAAATTATTTCAATTTTTTAATCATACAAGTTATATTTCTAATTTTTTCTGTTGATTTTTCTTTAATTTCAAAACCTTTTTTTAAATAATATAGAATTGAAAAAATTAATTTTGAATAATTAGTATATTTAATTTGATTTTTGAATATATAAAAATTGATTAATTAATTTTATAAAAGATAGTATAATAATATGAATATTGATATATTTACTGATGGTTCATTAACAAGAAAAAAGGGCAAAATATATTGTGGATATGGTGTATATTTTCCAAATGGAGAAAATAATAATATAAGTAAAAAGTTTGATAAAGGTTTAATAACAAATAATAGAGCAGAATTATATGCAATATATAAATCATTAAAAATATGTAAAAAAATATTAAAAAAAAAAGAAATAGAAAAAATAAATATATATTCAGATTCAGAATATAGTATTAAAACATTCACAGTATGGTATAAGAACTGGATAAAGAATGGAAAAGAATATAAAAACAAAGATATAATTAACAAAACAGTTAAATTAATAAATAAATTAAATATTGTAAATTTTATTCATATAAAATCTCATACAGGAAAAAATGATTATTATAGTTTGTGTAATAATTGTGCAGATGAATTAGCAAAAGGTGGTGCTTTAAAATAATTTTTAATGTAAAGATTTTCTTTTAATATCGGGTAAAAAGTGTGTTTTATTAACTTTGTGATAAGTTGGAGCTTTAACAGCTTTTACACTGTAATTATTTATTCTTGGAGATAATTCAGGAGAACTATAATTATAAATATTAGAATTATCAGAATTATCCGAATATTGACGTGTTATTTTTTTATTTATTTTTATTGGAGAAGATATAGGACTTATATTTTCAAAAGTAGAATTAGGTGATATTGTGAAAATATCATTATGCATATCATTAATTTTATTTGTTAAGAAATTTAATATATTTAAAATTTTGGAAACTTTTTTTTCCAATGATAATAATTTATTATTTATATCATTTAATTGTAAATTATTATTTTTGTATTTTGACATTAAAAATAATATATATTTTATTATTTTTAAGTTATAAAAAATTAACTAATAAAAAGGGACAAAATATAATATAAAACAAAGATAAATAATATCACAATCATAAATGATGCTACTTTTGTGGATATATCATCTTCATTACCAGTGGAAATAATATATGACATGCCAATTAATAGTGCAATAGTAATTAAATGAAAAAGATAATAATAATTACATTCTTCATTCATATTAGTTAAAAAAGAATTAGTGATCCAATAAACTAATAATAAAAAACCGGATGAACCAGACATAATCATTTTCCAATCCATATTTTCAGTATTCATAATATATAATAATTATATATAAAAATTATTTCAAAAAATAAAAATTATAAATATTAATAACTTTATCATTTTTTTCTTCTATATATTTATTTTTATTTTCAATAACTTTATATAATTTTAAACACCATAAAATATTATTATAATGTTTTTGAATTCTTTCATTATTAATTTTATTTAATGAAAAATTTAATTTTTTATTTGGATTATTTTTAAGACAATAAATTAATGTATAAACATATTCAAAAAAATTATTTTTATTAAAAATGTTATTCTCAATAATTTTATGCTTATAAAGTTTTTTATAGTTTTTGTAAGCATTAATTAATATATCAAATTCAATATTACTAATTTTTGGTAAATAATCATTACCTAAAAGAAGCATTATAATAATAAAATCATAATTATAATTATTATAATAATCATTATATTTAATAAATTCAAGTTGAGTTGGTTTATTCATAATTTCAATATTAATATTATGTTTAATACATAATCCAGAACTAATTAAAATCATATCAGAATCACCACTAACAATACAATTATTTTTAGTTTTATATTTTTCGATATGATTAAGTATTTTAATATCTCCCTCTCCAGGATTACTATCATCATCAATAATAATTTGAAATGTTTTTAGAAATTTTTTTTTTATTTGATTTTTAATTGAATTATTAATATAATTTTTAAATTTTTGTATTATTTCCATTCCAGGTTTAATAGGTTGTTTATCATAATCATCCGAAACAGGATATATTCTTTTTCTAAGATTTTTGGGATTAATATCTTCAATATTATCATAATTACCATCAAAAATAATAAATACATATTCATTAATACTAATTATAGAATCAAAATTATGTATAAAATTATTAACTTTATTTTTTAAATCATTATCATTTTCACATTTATATATGAGTTGATATAATAAATAATTACCATCTAAAAATATAGAATCAAAATTAGTTATATTATTTAATTTATAAGTTGTAAAATTTTTTAAAAAATTTTGAATACCCATATTTTTAATATAATAATTTATTTTTATTAATTTTCAATTTTTATATAATAATAAAAGATTAAAATATATAATAATATATTATGAATGAAACCCATCACAAAAATATAACACCCATAATATTTGGTCCAAATGTATGGAAATCAATAGATTGTTTTATTTCTACACTTCCTGATATTTTAAGTCAAAAACAAAAAAATGATTGTTTTAATTTTTTTAAATCATTAGAATCATTAATACCTTGTGGTTATTGTAGAAGTTCGTATAGCACTTATAACAAGGAATTAGATACAAATATTTATAATATGGATAATTATAAAAAAAAAGAAAGAATAATAGTATTAGTTTTTAATTTAAGAGAAAAAGTAAATAATAAAGTAGGTATGGAGTATGGTTTAACATTAAATTATTATAAATTAAAATTAAAATATATATTAACACCAAATAATAATAATGTTGAATGGGCTATGTTTAATACATATAATGCTCCATTCATTCAAGAAACAGTTCAAAGTAAAATATATAATTTTTTAAAAAGGAAAAATATAGATGTTATAAAAATAAAATCATTTATTAATACAAATAAAAATTTTATAAAAAATATAAAAGATAGTGATATTACATATAAAAATGAAATGTTTAGATTATTTCTAAAAAGAAATGAAAAATGTTTATATCTTAAAAATAAAATATATAATAATCAAATTAAATATGATTATTCAATTAGACAATCTTTTGATAATGATAGAGAATTATACATAAAATTATTTAATTTAGGATGCTCTATTTTTACAATTGAAGAAATAAATGAACTTTTTTAATTTTTAATTCTTTTTCTTCCAATTTTTAGGAATATTTGAAAAAAATTTTAATCTATATTCATTAACTTCATCATCCGTAATTATATTTTTAGTAATTTCATCAAATGTTTTACCTTCCAAAAATTTTTCAATATAATACATACTATAAACACCACATTCACTATTACCTTTTTGATGTTCTATTGTATTATATTTATATATAATATCTTCTTTTTCAAATCCCTTGCTTTCAAGATATTGTTTAATTGTATCAACAAATTCTTCAATTTCTTTTCCATATACTTCAGGGTTTTTAGCACACGAATCAATAAAATATATTTCACCTTTTTCTAAATCAAAAAACATCATAAACCAATGTTGTCCTGAACCAGAATGTCTATCACTATTAATAATTAATCCAAATCTGTGTTTTCCTTCATCTTCTAATTGTTTGAAATCAATATCTTTAATTTTATAAATACTATGTTTTTTAAAATCAAGAGGGACAGAACCTAAATATTTAAATTTTTGATATAAATCTTCATACTGTTCCATAACAATTGTCATTCTTATTGAATCCATCCATTCAAATTGTTTATCTGGTCCTTCTATTCTAAAAATACTTTTTTCTAAAATTTCTTTAACATTTTTATCTAATTTATCCATAAAATCATATTCACTCCATTTAGTTTGGTCTTTATCTAATGCTATTTGTAATTCATTAACTAAATATAACTTGTATTTATCTAAATATTTTTCATCAATACCATCTTCTCCAATAAGTATTATTTTATTTTTAGTAGTTTCATTATAAGTTTCAGCAATTTTATGCAAAATAGATAAAGGAATACAAGAACCACTAACAAAACCCATAGAAGGAGAACATTTATTATTTTCTTCAATAATAACATTTTTAGAACCTATAATTGGCATTGGCAATTTTTTATTATCATTATTAATAAGTTCATTAAATTCTTTATTTGTTTGATTTATAGTTTCTCTTAATAATGGCATTTGTAATTTACCTCCTTTTAAAAAATATTTTTTTTTCATTTTAATATATAAATATTTTATAAATTTTTTATTTTTTGTATTATTATTTTATTATATTATTATCTAAAAAATATTTTAAATTTTCTTCATTTGATTTACCAATAACTGAGTAATTTTCATATTGTAATATTAAACATACATTTTCATTATAAATATTTTTTAATTTATCATCAATATAATATTTTTTATCATTATATTCAATAATATCATAAACTGTTGTATTAAAGTTTTCTTCCATAATTATATTATTAAGTTATGTAATATTTAATTCAATTTTTATTATTTATTACATACAAAATTAAATAAATTCTTTCCAAAAATCTTTTTTAAAATTTTTAAATAATCTGTAATCAATTCTAAAATTACTCCAAGAACAACTTTTTTTTATAAAATTAATAAAATTTAAACTTTTAATAGCTTTTAATATTTCTTCTCCTTCATTTTTATCATTAATTAAAATACCAAAACTGTCTTGCGTCATACCATATTCACCTTCATAATCATTAATAGCATTTTCAATACCAGTTTCACCTATAATTACTTTTGGTATTTTAAAATGACCTTTATTATTAACTTTACTATACATATATCTTACTCCTTTAGATGGAGTTAAATATATTAATGGATATTTGAATTCATTCGTTTTAATTTTAGATACAATTTTTTTATCTAATCTTGAATAACTAAAATCACATAATATATTACAATTATTATTTTTAGAAATTAATTTTTCAATTAAATTTATGTTTGAATTTCCTAACCATTCAAAATTATTTAAATTATATTTACTAACTTTTTTTTCTTCATCAAAAATAATTGTATCTTTATATTTATTCTTTTTTTCTATTAAATACCAATCATATCTTGTTCCACAATTAAATGTTATTTTTCCATCTTTAATTCCATGAATTGATAAATATATCATTTGATTTTCTTGTGTCATTAATTCAAATAATCCATAAAATTTTCCTTTTATTGTGTTTGGTTTTCTCCAACCTGGAGGATGGACGTATAATAAATATCCATTATTTAATAACCATTTATTTAAACTTTTTTTTGTAAATAATTGCCATGTAGTATTTCCAGTTCCAGTATTTCCAGATGAATTATATGGTGGATTTCCAATAACCGCATCAAAACCATTCAAACCCCACTTTTCTTTAATATTTAATTCTAAAGTGTTTCCTTCATTATAATTTATTTTATATTTATTTTTTGGATCTATTAATAATTTACAAATAAAAATATTAGTATTGTTAATATCACTAAAATATAATAACTTTTCAACAATAACTTTATATCTTTTTTTTTCTTCAGGGTATTTATCTTTCAAACCATTCATAAAACGATCAATAATATCAATAACAAAACCACCTTTACCAGAGCAAGGTTCAAAAACGGTATTTTCTTTAGTCCAAAATTCAGGAGGCATTTTATCTAACATATCTTTCCTTAAAGAATAAGGAGTTGATACTTCAGCATTATTTTTCTTTTCTAATTCTTGAGGTATTAAGTATTTATCAATTAGTTTTGATAATTCATTAATATTTGTTTTTTCTTTATGTATTTTGTTAATAATAGTTTTATAATATTTATTATCCATTATAAATAAAAAGTTAAAAAATTAAATTTTAAATATCTAATATTTTTTTAATTTCATCAAAATTTTTTAATGACTTAAAAATTTTCCAATTTATTTGATAATTACTCCAAGAACAAGCGTTAATAAAATCTTTAAATTTTTTATTCTCTAAAATATTTTTTATTTTGTTTCCTTCCTTTTTTGAATTAATTTTTAAACATATAATATGCTCACTACATCCTATTTTACCTTCAAAATCAATAACACAATTATTTATACCACTATCTCCAAACATTATTTTAGATTTATCAAATAAACCATCTTTATTATTATTTGAATATAAATATCTTTCACCTTTTTGTGTTGTTGAATGTAAAATTTTATATTTAAATTCTTTATTTTCTATTTTTGACACAGTTTTTTTTGTTGAAGAATGTGTATAACATCTATCATATACTAAATTATTATCTCCAAATAATTTATAATATAATTCAATATTATTATTTGGTATATATTGCATATTTGAAATATTCATTTTAATTTTATTATATTTATCATCAATAATAATTGTTTTATTATTATTTTGTTTTTCTTTTTTAATTAAATACCAATCATATTTTGTTCCACAATTAAATGTTTTTAAACCATCTTTTGTATTATGTATTTCTAAATATAACATATTATTATTTTTTATCATTAATTCATTTAAATATTCATTTTCAATTTTATAACTTTCTATTTTTCTCCATCCAGAAGGATGCACGTATAATAAATATCCATTATTTAATAACCAATATTTTAAACTTTTAAATGTAAAAAATTGCCATATCGTATGACCTGTATTTATACCTTTTCCATTATACGGTGGATTACCAATAACCGCATCAAAACCATCTAATCCCCACTTTTCTTTAATATTCAATTCTAAAGTGTTTCCTTCATTGTAATTTAATTTATATTTATTTTTAGGATCTATTAATAATTTACAAATAAAAATATTAGTATTGTTAATATCACTAAAATATAATAACTTTTCAACAATAACTTTATATCTTTTTTTTTCTTCAGGGTATTTATCTTTCAAACCATTCATAAAACGATCAATAATATCAATAACAAAACCACCTTTACCAGAGCAAGGTTCAAAAACGGTATTTTCTTTAGTCCAAAATTCAGGAGGCATTTTATCTAACATATCTTTCCTTAAAGAATAAGGAGTTGATACTTCAGCATTATTTTTCTTTTCTAATTCTTGAGGTATTAAGTATTTATCAATTAGTTTTGATAATTCATTTTTATTATATTTATTTTTCATAAATAATTCTTTAACTGTTCTAATAATCATTTTAATTTCTTTATCATTATTTAAATTTGAATTAAATATAGTTAATAACAAATTAATTTTATTTTCATCTGCTTTATCACCCCACCAACTTTTAATTTGATTAATTAAAAGTGTATAAACATATTTATTATCTTTAACATATTCATACATTTCATTTAAAGAAGTATCTTCATTATGAATTGTTAATAAACATATTAAAGGTATTATATGTTTAATAATATCCATATAATTTAATTTATCATCATCTTTTTCTTGAGTTTCATTATTTTTATCTTCTTTATTATCTTTAATAATTTTTTCAATTCCTTTTTTAATTTTTTCATCTTTAATATTTTCAATTTGTTCTTTAATATCTTTAATTTGTTTAGTTGTAAAATTTTTAACAAATAATTCTTTTAAAATAATTCCTTGTTCTTTAGAAAGTAATAATTCTTTAAATCTAAAACGGTTTAAAAAGCTTTCAATAACTTCTTTAGCTTTAGAAGAATAAATATTATAAATATTTTCAGTAATTTTATTTATTTCATTATTATTATTACCAAAAGAGGAAATCCAATCATCACCATTTAAATTAATAATTTTTTCTTGTAAAATATATTTTAAAGTATCTTTAGGATGTTCTTGAGGTTTAATTAATTGTGAATAATCAATAGACATTTTAATAACTCTATGAATATTTAAATCAATAACAAAACCGCATTTTTTATTTTTATCTTCAGTCATACATCTAAACATCATTTGATAAATCATATCAAAGCCTTCATTATTATTTAAAAGTATAACAATATCACAATTTTTAATAGAAACACCTAAACTACATTGTTTTCCGATTAAAACTAAAATACCTTTTTTATTATTATTTTTAGCAATAATTCTTGAATCGTCAATAATTTTTTTAGGTTTATTAGAAATATCACTATTAATTATAACAATATCATAATCGGGTATAACTTTATATTTTTCAAGTAATTTTTTAGTTGTGTTTGAAATTTTATTAATATCCTTTAGAGGTAAAAAACACATAATAACCATTGGTTCTTCAAAATCATCAATAAACCTTGATTTAGTTTCTGGATTATTACAAATATTCTTAATTCGTTTCATAAAAACATTATCATCTGGATATTCCTTATCTGGAATATTTCTTTTATCATATTTACCAAATATTCTATACCACATTTTTAATGTTTCTTTTTCATTTTGAAATTCTTCAATTTTATCATTATTATTTTGTTTTAATAAAAAACAAGCTTCACAAGACCAACCATAATTATTATTTTTTGTTTTATCAATAATTTCTTTAGTTGTTTCTTCAGTTAATCTATCAGTTAATAAAAATAAATCAGGATACTTTGAATATTCCGTTTTAATTGTTTCAATAGTATAATTATTTAATAACTTTTTAAAATACTCACCGTGTTTATTAATTAATAATTGTTTATTTTTTTCAATATCTATGTTTTTACATAATTTAATATCTTCTAAATCCCATAAAATCCAATTTTCTTTTGAAATATTAAAATCATTCGAAGGTTTAGCATATGTAGCAGTAATTTGAACAGTAAATGATTTTTTACCATAAAAATCTAAAACTTTTTTAGATAATTCGGTAGTTCCCCCATTATGACTTTCATCAATAAATCTAATTTCAAAATTCATATTTTTTAACCATTCAATTTCAGTTATTTTATTAATTTTTTCAATATTATTAAAATTAATATCATATTTTTTTTGTAATTCTTCCATTTCTTCATCAGTGTATGTTTTTTTTGTTTTTATTTTATTTTCTTTTAAAATTTTTTTAATTAAATTCACTTTATCTGTTTTTGTAATTTTATTATTATCATTAATTTTACTTTGTAAAAATTGTTTTGAACAAATTATAATATTTTTATCTTTAATATTATTTTCATTTTCATCAATTGTATTTTTATTATATTCACCATCTAAATTAATAATATTAAAATCATTTAATTGAGAACAATTTAAAACATTATTATATTGTAAAATAGTTTCATTAGGTGCAGTTGTTAATATTAAATAATTACATTTATTTTTATTTTTACTATCTTCAATAATAGTTCCAGCCATTATATAACTTTTACCACTTCTTTGAATATGACCCCATAAAATTTCTTTTATTTTATTATTTTTTATTTTTAATGTTTTATATACTGTTAATTCTTGATGCAATTTAAAAATAAGAGTTTGTTTATTAATATTATTAATTAATTCATCAAATGATTTATTTTTATATATATTTTTAAATTGTATAAAAGCTTCATTTAAATTATTCCAATCAATCAAAATAGTATCTTCCTTATTAACATATTCTAATAATTTATGATTTGTGTTTTCTACTTTTTTAATCATTTTATTAAATTTTTTACTATCTCTAATAACTAAACATAAAGATAAAGTATAATTATTTTCATATTGTTTAAAATTAGTTAATATTTTATCAATGTCTAATTTTCCAATATTTTCTTTGTTAATATTTTTAGATGTAGATGCTAAAATATTTTTATCATTATTTTTATTTATAAAAGTTAAATCGGATGAATCGCCTTTATCTTTTAATTTTATTTTTTTGTGTTTTTCATTATAAAATATATCATTCATATTTTTTATTTTTTCAATAGTTTGTAAATTATAATTACCTTTACAAACATCATAATTATTTAGTTTATTTAATAAATTTAAATATGAAAATAAACGAAAAATAGATTCTTGTTTATCTTTACCTTTCCAAGGTATTTCTAACCATTCAAGTAAATTTTCATTAAAATTTTGTAAAAATAAATATAAATCTTTGAATGTTTTTATATTTATTTCTGCCATATTTAGATATAATATATTAATTATTATTTATTCAATTTTTATATTATTTAAACATATTTTTTTAGATTTTTCATCAACTAATATAGTTGAATCATCATTTTTATTTTCATCTGATTTAATATTACAAATTCTAACATTTTTAACATTTATATTACAACTTTTATTATTAACAAATAAACCAATTGAAGAATTATATTTTGAAAAAATATTACTAATAGTCATATCATTAAATACGCTTTTAACAACAGCAGATGATATAAAACCCATTGAATAACTACCAGTTAAATTCTTCTTACCATCCGTTCCAGAATCAGGTATAATTACTTTATTAATATTATATTTATCTCCATAATATTCATAATCATCACTTAATTTACCATAATTATCAATAGAATTAATTTCAATATCATTACAATAACAATTAACAGTTGAACCTAAACGAATACCTATAATTCCTTTATTAATATGACCCATTGGATCTTTATTTCTAACAATTTCAAAATTTTTACTTTCTTCATCGGTTAATGGTTCATTATTAAGAATTTTATTAAGAATAGTAATTACATAATCGTCAATATTAGTTTTAATTAAAGAATTTAAATCAGGATAATCATTAATTAAACTATTTATATCTAAAATAATTGACATAGTAAATGTTGATTTTAATAATAAATTAAAACTTACTTTAACACCTGCTCCAATCATTAATGTTTTTTCTTTATATGATAATAATAATTCTTCATCAACTGATGCTTTTAAATTTTTAATTGTGGTGCTAAGAATTTGAGTATTTTTAGAATTAACACTATTAATATCGCTAATACTTTCGTGAAATTCATTAACACTTGGACCTTGTCCTGTTATTTTAATTCCATGCATATTACAAGGTGTAAGACCATTATAATTAATAAATAAATCATCAACAAACATATTTTTTAATTCATTAAGATATGTAATACTATAAATAGCGTTAATATATGGTTCATAAAAAGTTTGAATTTTATTAAGTATTAATTGTATTTGATTTTTAACATCTTCTCGATTATCCATTACTTGTATAGTTTGTAATAATTTATGAATAAATATATAACCAGCAAAGAATGGTGTTACTGGAACATCATTATTAGAAGGTCCAATATTAGTTCTTTCAATTTGTAATTTATGGACTGCATTTAAAGTTATTCCTGATACTTCAAAATTATTAATTTTAAGATTTTGTAATTTAACATTAATATTATTATTACCTAAAATAGCTTGATGAGAGGATAATCCTAATGTTCCATTTTTTATTGTTATATTTTTACCAGTTTCTAATTGTGTTCTTTTTTCTAAAATTGGTCCTGCTCCAATAATAAAAGGCATATTATTTAATTGTATTAAAGCAAAAAATCTTTGTAAGCAATAATCTTGAATGGATTGTTGTATAGTAAAACCATTTAAATCTAATACAACATCACAAGTATCTATAATAATACCCGCTGTAAAACCAAAATTATTATCTTTATTATGTTTCCAAATATCATTTTTATCTTTTAAAAAATTAATTGTAATATCTTCACATAGATAATAATAACCACTCTTTGATATAAAAAAAGGTCCATTTTCAAAATCAGCATTAGTTATTTTGTATTTATACATATTATTAGATTTATAAAAAAGGTTATTTCATAAAAATTGAAATAATAATATTATATTATAAAATAATAAAACTTAATAATGGCAAAATTTAATGTATTGAAAAATTATATTCCTTTTATAATACCAAATTATTACACACAAGAAAAAACTATTCTGGAACTTGAAAGAAATAATGAATATTTAAATTCAATTTTAAAAAGCGATATTTTCAAAAAAAGTGTGATAGATAATAATAAAAATCCATATTCATTTGAAAAATTTAATTATAATGAAATAGTAAATAATAATACAGAAAATTTTAATATTAAAAATATTGTGAAAATATATAATAAAAAGTGTGTCATTCCAAACAAATTAATTGTATAGAAACATATTATTTGAATAATGAAAAAATGCACTGTTTTATTGATAAAATATATCTAAAAATAAAAGATTATGATGATATTTTTAAATATCAATCTATTTTAAACTCAAATAAAAGTAAAATTAAAGAAACTAAATTATTTAATAGAAATATTTATAATGATATATCTTCAAAAATATTATTAACATCATTCTTTTTAAATAAAAATACAGATAAAGAAATTATAGATAATAATCATATTGAACTCAAAAAAAATGGAGTTTTGGTTGAAGAAAATAAAAATTGTAATAAATGCTATTTATTAAAAAAATATTTAAATGAATATGCATCTAATGACAATAATGAAGATAGTTATTTTATTGTTTATATTGAAAAAGAATTAGATAATATTAAATATTGCACACTTTATATTGATAAATAAATTAAGAAAGAGTAATATTATATATTTAATATTTTTGAAATAAATAATTTTATTTAGTTATTACCATTATAATTAAAATGTTCTTAATAAAAAAAAATTGAAAAAATATTTATTTAATTGATTAAAATTACTTATTAAATTCTTCAAGACATTCAAAAATGACTGAAGGAATAGTTCATCTTACTTCTCAAGAAGGAACAACATTTATTGTTCCTTTGGATGTTGCTAAAATGTCTAATCTTGTAAAAACAATGTTAGACCCTGAACTGCCTGAAGATGAAGAACAAGAATGTTATTTGCCCAATGTTAAGTCTGTCATTCTTTCCAAGGTTGTTGAGTTTCTTACTCATTACAAAGAAGAACCAATGACCGAAATTGAAAAGCCATTGAGGAGTTCCAATATGAATGAAGTCGTCCAGAAATGGTATGCTGAATTTGTCAATGTCGATCAAGAAATCTTGTTTGAAATTATTCAGGCAGCAAACTTTATGGATATTCCAACTCTTCTTGATTTGACTTGTGCGACAATTGCTTCAATGGTTAAGGGAAAAACACCTGAGGAAATTCGTGAGCACTTCAAAATTGTGAATGATTTCACTGAAGAAGAGGAAGCTCAGATTCGTGAGGAAAACAAATGGTGTGAGGAAATCTAAGTTTATTTTTTTTATAAAAATTGATTAAAAATTATTAATTATTTATTTATAAAAATAATGGAAGAATATATAACAAATAATTATCTTAAAATTAAAAATCCTCAATTAAAAGAGAATACTGTGTTAAATTATGATGGTTCTATAGAAAATTTTGATATTGAAAATAATATAACATCACAATTAAATAATTATTTTGATATTCAAAAAATATTAAATTTTGAAAATATATATTTTACAGAAATAAATATCGTTAAATGGAATTCACAAGTAAGATGTAAATATCCATCAAGATGTAAATTTATAATAAAAACATCAAATCCTTATTTATTATGGTATAAATATGATACTGAAGCACCCGGAGGTAGTAATAATATTATTTATTACAAAAATAAAAAAATAAAAACTACTAATTTTATAACTTTTACAGAAAATGATTTTTATGATTTATTAAATATTTAGTTTAAGCTCTCATTTTAGCTTTAATTTCTTAAAATCTTAATTTTACAAAAATTTTTTTATTTTTCATTTAAAAATTCATCAACATCAAAAGT
>Ga0233443_1001291_pt1 | contig 22495 bp, 20 predicted proteins | sample SI_123_September_2_FD_182784 | JGI IMG/M metagenome (GOLD analysis project Ga0233443, IMG submission 182784) | Seawater microbial communities from Saanich Inlet, British Columbia, Canada - SI_123_September2016_200_MG | ecosystem: Environmental > Aquatic > Marine > Inlet | place: Canada: British... | reverse complement strand
TAGAACATGTCACCTGCACTGTGGACTACTGAATCTCTGCAACCTGGTCCAAATTCATGCCTTACACTCCCTTTCAATAAGAATACCATTACATCAAAATCAACATGAATATGAGCTTTTGCAATACCACCAGGGGGAATAAATGCCTTATTCATTGAAAGTTTAGTAGAAGGAGTATTCTTTGCAGAAAGCCCCGCGCCATATTGGATATTATTCCAACCTCTAACTTTGTGGACTTCCCTTAAACCGTGAATACCACCCGCATCTTCTACATATTTTTTCAAGTCGGTCTGCTCACCCTCCAAGGTCAATTCTTCTTCGCCCATTATACCACTGAACTCTGTAACAAGGAATTACTTACAAAATGACCTGTCTGGGACCTAAAACAGTATACTGAGTAGTATTTTCTATTCGGTCTCTTCAATCAAGCCTAAAAAGGGGTGGTGGCTCGCCGGCTTCATCCGAGGAAATAATATGGCAAGTAGAGCAGAAGTATGTACTTCATCAGGAGTACCTCTAGTGGACAATAAAAGCACTGCATTCCCATGCCCTGATTGTGGAGAGTCAATCGGTAGAAGCGCTCAATGTCGTACACAGGCTGTTCCTTACATTTGCCCTAATTGTGGATTCCAAGGACCTTGAAACTGGTGTTAATTATGGGTCACGTCGTTGTAAAATATAAAGTAACTATCAATAATCCTGAAGAAGGGGCTCCTGATTATCAGTCGATGGCTGATATGATTGATTCTTTTGAGGAAGTTCAAGCAGTAGAAATCAAACCTCTAGCCTTTGGTATGATGTTCATCGAAGTTCAAGTAGTTCTTGGTGAAGGAGAAGGCATTGTAGATGAATTCGAACAAAGAGTTAGATCAATAAATCCACTAGTTGGACAAATAGAAGCATTAGAAATGGGACGACTTTAGTTCATTTCAAAAGTTGCTTAAGCCTTAGTCAATAATGGTCTAAAGGTGAACGCATTAATTCACGCATTAGAACTGTCGCATACGTCCCAGGAGGTAGTATGAATTTGACTCTAAGATTAGCACCCTCATAATCCCATAAATCATTATTTTTAGGCCCAGCCTCCCAGCGTTTTGATACAGAGGATTCTGGAATTTCAGGTACTTCTTCTATAGAAAAATCACGAAACATCACAGATAATGGCCTACGTGTGCCACTTGTTGTTAAACGAGGTATTGCTGAAACTCTCCATTTTATTGAATCTAAATTCGTATCTACTAAAGCCTTCTTCTCAACATCTCCTGGCTTACCACTAGCCATTATTACATCATTACCTGGCAGAATCCCAGTTACAGCTAATCGGCCTAGATGGCAGTTCCTCCTACATCTTTCTAAATTTGTTTCACTAACTTCAGATAATTTGCCGACATCAATTCTACCACTAGCTAAAATAGGTGCGACTAAATCACCAATAACAGGTTCAACTAAACTAATATCTGATTTAAGTCGGCCAGCAAGAGCATGATTAAATGCTAAAGATTGTAAAGAATGTACAGTTAACAATTGTAATGATGCCGGCATCGTTTTGTATGCCTTAACCCAATTATCTGGTTGATTTTGCAAGCTTTCTAACATACTTCTTTCGTAACCTAGATGCTTTGGAATGATTTCAAGACACTTTTCAGGATCTTTTGTTTCGCGCCACATAGTTCTGACTTTATCGGTTTCCTCACCATCATTTAGACCCTCCATTCCAAGATACAAATTTACTGCTTCTTCGAAATCGTCGGATACAACTGCGCGCCCTACCTCCGGTGTCACAGGCCTAGTAGAACCGAAACGCTGAGGTCCTATCCAATTAGGAAATATATTTTCACCTAATTTATCTGACATTTTAGATACTAAATCTAATACTCTCCGCATTGCCTCTTTTCCTTCCAGAGGTGTACCATCTGAATCACAACACCCCCTTACAGTTATTGCAAAACGATTCCCGTCGTGATCAGACATTCCGATCTTTTGGTGAGTTCTACCTAAAATTTCTAATGTCGTATCTGGGATACTTACTTCCTCTACTCTTTTCTGAGGAGCATCTATCACTAGTAACTGAGTAGTAATTGCACGTTTATCTTTCAATCCAGAAGAAAATATACGATTCCGATTTATCCCACACGCTCTGGCCAACCTCTTAAGATATCTATTTGTTTCCCAATTGACTAATGTTGCTCTGACTACAGTAAATCTTCCTTTAGGATCTAGTGCAGGGATTGATGATACTTCTTCTACCCTAAAGTCTTCTACACGTACTTTCAAAATTCCGCCAATACCATGGCCTTCAACAGCACCTGAACCAAAGCCAAGATATTCTTCAATGGACTGATTATCCATATTACAACAACGCTTAGAGTTTGAGGTTGGAGTATTCTTTGTTAATTCCTGCACAAAGGTCACGGAATACTTTCTCTGCTTTTTTACCTTTAACACAACGAACGTACAGTTCAGGTTCATCCAAATCTGGATGCTTTTGGAAATAATTTGAGTATTCTACATCCTTACTCTCGTTCAATCTTGAACGGAACAATTGCAGGGTTGAATGGTTCTCTCCGATAATTCTGAGACGAAGTTCGGTTCCTTCGTTTTTTAGCACCTTGATTGGCATAAGACAACCGCTCGACTCGACACTCCTTTTTGAGGGCTTGCCTCTGAATGCAGGACCCTTCTGGTCCATGTAGCGGTCTAAGTTTAACACCGACATTGATTCGGGCAAGCAATGGTGGGGGCGGATTCAAGTGAAGAAAGGCTCGCTGAAACTTTCAGTAGATTGGCACCAGCAATCCTTTTTGTGAGTTTATTATTAACTGTAATAACCGCTTCCGCACTTCTTCCACTACCTGAATTCACAACCGATCTTTCTTCATTTGCGCCGGAAAATGATGCAAAAGAAGCGGAAGAACGTATGGACTTAGTTATGACAAGTACACCAAATAGAATATATGTTCAAGTAAATCCTAGTGAGGAAGGAGCTAATGTCCTTGAGATAGGTGCTTTACAGCAAATGGCTAATGATTTGGAAAATATCAATTTGATATTTGGAGAAAATATCGTATCTCACATAAATGTTGCAAATATTCTGGATAATATTCTCAAAGAAAGAGATAACCAGAGTAGAACCATACAAAATTTTCAAGAATGGGATGATTTACTCACTGCAATAATTAATGAAAATGAGAAGTGTACCGATGTAATAGGAAATGACCAAGCAATAGCATCTGCAACATTTGCTAGAGACGCTCTACTCAACAAAGATTTTGATTACATTGGAGTTTGTGATTGGATAGAGGGGCAGGGTGGATCATCTACCCCTATAGCATCAAGCGCAATGTGGGTAATAGAAGTCGATGGAGGTCTTGATTCTAAAGAGAGACAAGATTTGTCTAAAGGAATAAGAGAATATCTGAGTGAAAACATCAGTAGAGATGAAAATTCGGTAATAAATTATGGAGTGATTTCTGATGACCTAATTAGTAATGACATAAATGATACTACTTTAGATAATTTCATTTGGTTACTGTTGTTAGCAATTATAGTAGTAGTATTTGTTCTCTCAATAGTTTTCCGATCATTTTTGATGATTGCTGCACCATTGCTAGGACTTTCTGCTGCTCTGATATGGACTTATGGGACTATAACCATCCTAGGCAGACCATTTTCAATACTCGAAGTGGCAGTAGCGCCGGTCGTATTTGGATTAGGGATAGATTACGCCATACATCTACAGAGAGGTTATGAAGAAGCAAAAGAAAATACTTCTTCTGCAGCTCATGCATGGATTAAGTCATTCTCAATTATCAGAGTGGCGTTGACATTAGCAGTAATCACTACTGTTTCTGCTTTCTTAGCTAGTTCACTATCACCACTACCCCCACTACGAACTTTTGGCATAACTTTAGCATTAGGGGTAGTTTGCGCATTTATTGCCAGTACCGTTACAGTCGGTGCATTACATGTAGTAGTAGAAAAGACTACAGGGGTTAAGAAAAGAAGATCTATTAACGTTTCAGAATTTGCTAATATAGCAACTCGAATACAACAAAGAAATACCGCTCGTATACTATTAGTAGTCGTTTTATTAACCACTAGTTCAGTGTTCCTAGCAGGGACAAAGTTAGACACCAGTTTCGAATTAACAGACTTCTTGTCTGAAGATGATATGCCGATTATGGAAGTCAGATCTGACATTTATGATTCATATGATGCTGCTGCATGGAAATCTGTGACTATACTAATAGAGCCGAATCAAGGCGAGGACTCATTAAGTGGTGAAAGAGATATACTTAGAGGGTTAGAATTCTTAGACATAAGAATATCAGCTATACCTGATGTAGTGACGCCGATAAATACGAACTCACAAAGACCCTCATACGATGGTTTGTACCCGATATTGAGAGATGCAGTTGAAATGGATTCAACATTTGGAGATTCTTATCACCTAGGTATTTTTGATGGAGAATTGGACGTTAGTGATGGCTTTGAAGAGGGAGACATTTCATTAGCAATTCATTCATTACTTCTTAATGATTCAATCGGCGAACCTCTACGAGGTCAAACGTGGGCAGAAAGAACTTCAATGCATGTTGCACTGACCGAAGATAATTCTTCATTGAAATATCTGAAAATTAGAGTAGACGTCATAGCAGAGACAAGTGAACAGACTTCTAATTTAGCTGAAGAGTTTGAGAAACAAGCAAAACAACTCGAAAATGATGGATATATTGATGCAGAAGTACATATCGGCGGTGAAGTAATGATGATACATAGTATATTTTCAGGGTTAGTTGTCTCACAGGTTGAATCTACAGGAGTAAGTTTGTTAGTATCTATATTTGTATTATTTGTATTGACTAGAAGATTGGGGCAATCATTAGTTGTAATTCTACCAGTCGGAATAGCAGGTTCATGGGTGGTTGGATCTATGGCAATTCTAGGACTGAATTGGAATGTTTTGACTATTATGATTACTGCATTGACAGTAGGATTAGGAATCGATTATTCCATACATGTATGGAGAAGTTTTGAGGCTAATCGAAATTCAGGATTGGGAATATGGGATTCTATGAGAAATATGTATGCGACAACAGGTACAGCTTTGATTATGTCAGCAGGTACAACTATATGTGGATTTTTAGTACTGAAATTATCGCCAATTCCAGTCATACAAGACTTTGGAATTGTTAGTTCAATTTCAGTAGCCTTCTCACTGATATTGGCATTATTTGTTTTACCGGGGTTATTAGCTGCAGAGGTTAAAACATCAAATCTTGAGAATTAAACTGTTTCAATAACAGAAACAATCTCAACCATATCTAATCCTTGTTCTCTGGCTACTAATGCTAAAGCCATCCAGAGAGTAACCGGTCCTAAGGAACGTCTTTTTCTCTGTGCCCTCCTTACTACTTCCCTATTCTCAAGCCTGGATTGATGAGAAATTAGCTTTATCAATTGGGGGATATTACTCTCTGATCGGTCAGGTGGCCTGTCAATCACCTGTGTCGATTGAGGATTTGATTGAATGACATTAACAACTATCTGAGATTCTACTGTTTCTTCGGTTTTTGAAATAATATGATCATCAGAAACAAAAATTGGCGGGTTTGAAATTAGCCGATATATAGGTCTCCAACCTAATTTAGGTTGGATTTCTTCGACACCTTGAGCAGATTTAAGAAGATTATTGTCGTTTATCAGCCATCCGGATTCAGATAATTTATCAATTGCTATTTTAGCATCATTGGGTCCCATCCATTGTAATTCGAGAGACCAAAAACGAATCATGTCTGAAATTTCAACTTGGTTTGATTCTGAAAAACTCACAAAAAGCAAACGGGAAATTTCATCAATTGGGCCATCTGACATATTTACAAAATCTCAGACTATGTGATATGACTTGATTGTTTCTAAATAATTTGTAAACATTAATACCGTCACTTGAATAATGGGTGCCCCATCCGGACTTACGATTGTTTATGGCAAATGAGTACGTTGCAAGAGATCCACGTACTGGTAAAGTAATCAATAATAGAGAGAGAACAGTAGAACTAGACATCAGATCGCTTCAACCGATAGATGGAGCATGGCAAAGAATTCCAGTTTATGAAATCCTAAAATTAGCATCTGGAGATATTGAACAATTACAATTATCACTCACTAATGGAGGGGGCTTCGTAAGAAGAATTGACGGAATAAGGGCATTAAGTAGGGTTTATGAGAATTTGATACCGAAGGCTCATGAAACTTTACTAGAGGCATTAGATGATGATGATCCTGGAATAAGAATCGCAGGGCTGGAAGTAATGCCGGGGTTCTCACTAAAGTTGCATACTGATTTGATGATTTATCTATCCGATAGATTACAAGATAATGATTTGGATGTCAGATTAACTTCCATGCAGACACTTCAGAAAATGTCCCCTATATTTCCGTCCGGGTGCGAAGATATTCTAAGAAGAGAGTTAAGACACAAAGACAAAATTCATAGAAAAAGTGCTTTTGAAGCATTAAGATTAACCAGCATTGCATGGCCTGAAAGCGGTTGTTTACATTTAGATGAATTAATCCGAGAAGAGGAAGTTGATTTGAGGAGGAGAGGGTCAAAAATCCTACGTAATATTGCTGCTAAGGGAGGTTCTACAGGATGGGATTTAATCGGATGGTCTCTAGAAGATGAAGATGCACAAGTTAGAAGGAATGCATCACAATGCCTAGTCACTCTCGCAAACTCAGAACCAAGAATCGCATTAATACTAGTAGAAAATGCACTAAATGATGAAGATACAAAAGTTCGTAATTCAGTCATCCGGGCTATGAAAAAGTTAGACATGCAGAGCCCGAGAGTTACTGATATGATACTAAGAGGAGCAAGGTCAAAAGACTTGAATCTCAGAAAGGCTTGCATTGATCAGCTTTCAATCATATTAACTGGTGATCGTTTAAGAGAAAGTGCGGCCGAACTGCTTCGTCAAGAAACAGACCCTGCACTCAGAAAACGCCTTGCTGCTCTATCTATAGATCTAGAGTTAGATGGCACGGAAACAGAGAAAAACAGATTTTTAGCGCCAGTCGAAAAAGTCGATGATGAAGACATACAGGAATTTACAATGCCTATTAAGCCGGACAAGCCGAAGGGTGAACATGATAAACAGAAGGCAAGTCGGCCAAAACCAGAGGACTTACGATGAGTGAACAGTTTGATGAGAAACTCGAACAATTTGAGCGCCTATGGGAGGGCGTTACACCGAATGGAATCAATAGACAAAAGTCTCTAAAATTTCAACAATACATGCGTCAGCATGTTCTACAAAAATTTCACAAAAAGACAAATGATCAATTTGCATCGGCAGATAAGGGCCACTTCAACCATAACTTTTCTTCAAAAGAACAATACCTAACAAAAGAGAACTGTAAAAAGTACTGGATGGGAGAACTTCAGAAGGAAATCAGCGAATCCGAATCCTTCTGAGGCGATTAAATGTCAATCTTTGAAAAATGGAATTTAGAATCAACAATTTTAGATGCAATTAAATCTCGAGGATGGACCTCACCTACTGAGATTCAAGCAGATGCAATTCCATTCGCGAGAAAAGGAAGAGATATTGTAGGGCAAGCAAAAACTGGGTCAGGTAAAACAGCAGCATTCGGAATACCAATTCTCGAGAAATGTGAAAAAAAAGGAATACCTCAATCCCTCATTCTTTGTCCGACAAGAGAACTTGCAGTACAAGTCACGGAAGAAATGAATTTACTGCAAGGTAAAAAAGGCTTACAAATAATTTCAGTCTATGGAGGAACTGATATTGAAAAACAGGCGAAAAAACTATCAGATGGCTGCGATATTGTCGTAGGGACTCCAGGAAGAGTCATTGATATGAGTAAGAAAGGCCATCTTAAATTACAAGATATTTCTATATTTTGTTTGGATGAAGCAGATAGAATGTTAGATATGGGATTTTTTCCAGACATCCTATGGGTTATTGAAAAAATGCCGAATCGTAGTCAAACTCTACTTTTCAGTGCAACATTCCCTGAAGAAGTACTGAATGTTGCTGAGGAGTTCATGGTTAACGCAGAACATGTAATGAGCGATGACTTAGAAGTAGATATTCCAGAAATTGATCTGTATGCCGTGAGAATTGGTAGAGCTAACAAACTCTGGGTATTAGGACGTATTATTGCTAATATGACAGAAGATGGGCAGATGTTAATCTTCAGCAACACTAAGAGAATGGTAGATGTGATAGTTGAAAGATTAGGGAAATTTCAGATGAAAGCTGTAGGAATACATGGAGACATGCCACAAAACAAGAGAGAAAGACTCCTGAACGACTTTCGATCAGGTAAAGAGAAAATTGTGGTAGCTACTGATGTAGCCGCAAGAGGACTAGATGTAGATGGAATTACAGTTGTAGTCAACTATGATTTACCAGATGATACGGAATCATTTGTTCATCGAATTGGTAGAACTGGAAGGATGGGGCGGAAAGGAGAAGCTTGGAGCCTGGTATCAAAGGAAGACAGGGGTAGTGTAGAGAAAATCTGCTCAACCTGGGGTTTAACTATACCTTTTGTTGAAGCACCATCTCTTCCAGAAGGAATAGACAGAGATCTAGTTAGGAAAAGAGAAGATTGGGATGAAGTAGCTGATTCATTTGGTATGGTTAGAATTAATCTTGACATAGGTCAAAACGATTTAACGAAAAGAGCTTTGGCAGATTGGATAGTAAAATTAGCAAAAATCTCAGAGATAGTTGTTGGAGAAATAACTCAATCAGACGAACAATCACAAGTTGAGATTCATGTTGCAAAAGTCGCGTATGTAATTGACGTGATAAAAGCCCGTGACTATAATGGCCGTAAAGTTAAGCCAGTAATAGTTGAATCCTGAGGGGAAGAAATGTCTGAATCGATTTCAGAAGATAAAGAAATTATTCTTGACTTGATAGGTTTCTTTTGTCCCGTCCCCATACATGAAACACGAAAATTATTAGATACGTTAGATTCAGGGGTTATTATTCAAGTATTATGTGATGACCCTGAAACTAAACATGACATGCCAGCGTTATGTGACAGATTAGGTGTAAAATTGATTAGCCTGGATGAAAATTCAGGAGAATTTATTTATAAAATTAGAAAATAGCAGGGGGAGGATATTTATGGAGTCTGGAAATAAGATTGAAATTCAAGAAAAAATAGACGTCCCCGCAGATGCACGTTTACCTACAAAGTATGGAGAATTCCGGATAAGAATATTTCATGAAAGTTCAACGGGTTTAGATCACGTTGCTTTAACTCTTGGAGACATGTCTGGACCTGACCCAGTATTAGTCAGAGTACACTCAGAATGTATCACTGGTGATTCTTTTGCAAGTACCAGATGTGATTGCGGGTCACAGCTAGAATATACTTTAGAAGAGATACAAAGGAAAGGTTGGGGCTGTTTAGTGTACCTTAGACAAGAGGGAAGAGGGATTGGCTTACATGCAAAAATACAGGCATATAATCTACAAGACAAAGGCGCAGATACATTAGATGCTAATCTGATGCTTGGTTTACCTGGTGACGCTAGAGATTATTCCATAGCATCAATAATATTTGATAACCTTGGAATTAAACATGTCTCACTATTAACAAATAATCCAGATAAAGTTGAGAAACTAGAAAATTTAGGAATTGAGGTCTTTGAAAGAGTTCCATTAATTGTAGGAGTAGGATCTGAAAATATACATTATCTAAAGACAAAAGGAATTAAAATGGGGCACCATATTTCCTCTAGCGATTTAGAAGATAATACGAATGATGAAGTGTGATATCCCAAGATGGGGCCGTGACCGGGAATTGAACCCGGGCCGGCGGGACCACAACCCACCGTGCTAACCTCTACACCATCACAGCCATCTTGGTAATCACTCGAGAGTAGAGATGTATTTCAAGCGTTCCAATCAGCGCATATGAGAATCACAACACCAACGCATTCAAGCGGTGGTCTAGTTCGTACACTAAATAATGACGAAGGTGGGCGGTCTCGCAGTATTTCTCGTTACAATCTTTATGATTGCTCCAATAATACCAATCATCCAAGCAGATACAGTAATTGCATCTGAATCTATTGATCTATTACCTGCAGGGAATTTTGAGAATTCTGACCAATGGGAAATTACTAGCACCTCTGGATTTACTAACAATCCTGCAGATTATACCATTGGCATGGTTGCAGATAGTGAATTGTCTTTCACTCACGAGAGGCCAGATAATTTCGGAACACATACATCTTGGGCGAGCAGTAGCCCTACTGGTTCAAATTATAGTTTAGGTGAACCTGACTCATACTATAGTTGGTCTAAAGGCCCAGAAATAACAGTAGGTGGTTTCGATTACACAGGGTTGTATGACAAAGAAATTGAAAATGTATCCCTATTGTTGCATTTTGAGATACCAAATGCATTGTATCAAGATACTGTCAGAATAATTCTAGAAAATAATGGACCGGACAAGTTAGTCAGAGAATTTGCACATACCTCATCGGGAGTATTCAGAATGAATAATCCCCTTGTTATTGAGATGGATGATATTCTTGATTGGGACTGGAATAAAATTGTCAATTCACAAATCACTATCGATTATGTATCACAAGGCACGAATGATGATTCAGAAGTAAGATTAGATGCTTTGGGAGTTCGAGTTAAGTATCACATGCCATGGTACTCTTTTGAAAATATTAAAGCAAATCATGAACTGAATATCGAAAAACCACCAGTTATTGACATCTCACCATATGAGGGTGAAATTCAAGGATTAACAATTAATTCTTGTGGGCTAACTCCTGACGGCTCTGATGATTCTTACTGGACTTTCGATGTAGAGGCACCTTATGGACAGGAATTAGGGAGAATTCATATTTATGCAACTGGTAATTATACTATAGGTGTGCTACCAGACAATATAGATGGTGATTATTCGCCAAAACAGTCAGGAGATTTGTTGGACAACCCCACGGAAAAGCAACATATCAGGATAGATATACAAGATGGATGTATTGAATATGCAAGAGTTGATGTAAATAACCCAGAACTAACTGTGAATGGGAGGATTACTGGATCAGTTAACGGACTTTCTAGTGCAAGTGTGTTGAAGTTCGCGGTCGGAGAATATCTAGTAGAAACTATCCCAATAGACATTGGTTATTTCTCATTTAGTGTACCAATTGGGCACGCATTTCCATTAGACAATAGTGAAACTGTAATCGGTATCGCATCGAGGTTTCAATGGTCATCAGATGGGAATACAGAAACTACGATAACCCATATTGATTCAATGTCAATAAGTGGAGGTTTTGAATTAGAATATGATTACTCACCAAGTTGTCAAAATATCGCTAACCTACAGATGACTGAAGATGAAGGAGGATTTCTTATGTCCCTACCTTGTCAAGACGATATGACTGAAAGACGTGACTTAACCGTAATAGCGACAAGTTCGGATGAATCAATAGTCTCGGTAAGCTCAATGTATAGCCTAGAACAGAATCTGAATTTTATCGAATTACAAACTATTCCTGATGCGTCAGGAGAAAGTAGAATTACGGTCAATGTTTATGATAATAGTGGAAGTCAAGATAACGTATGGACTGGAATATTTACCGTGACTGTAAGTTCCGTTTCAGATATGCCAGTTATAGAAGGGCTTCCAATTATTGTCTACATTGATTTAGGAGACACACTAATAATCCCTATTGATATTTATGACCCAGATTCAGATAACTTTGTAATTACTACAAGTAAATCGTGGGCAACATTAGATGAACAAAATAATTTAGTTTTAAAGCCTATAGATTCTGGTTTACATACGATTAGTATTGTAGTAAACGACACTATGAATGAAATTACTGAGAGTATTATGGTTGATGTTTCAGCAAAACCAGATCTATTGATAGAATCATTAACCATTAAGAGAAATGGAGCAGATATTTCCGATGCAAGAGATGGAGATATTGTTGAGATTTATGCCTATATTAGAAATGAAGGAAGAGGTAGTGCTAATGAAATTGATGTAAGATGCTATGTTAACGAAGTACTAGTCGATACTAAGAAAATTGACACATTACAGCCCGGTGCTCTCGTCAGCGCAATTTGTGACACTGCCTTATCTGGAAATGGTCAAGACAATGTAATTAGAATTGTCGTCGATAGCACTCTTTCCATTGAAGAATCTAATGAAGATAATAATCTGAAGGAGATGATGATATTTATTTCACTACCGGATATAGATTCATCAGATGATTCATTAAACTTAGATAAAGAACCCATAGTAATTATTCTATCCATAGTAGTGATACTAGTTTCGATAGCTGTATTACAATTAAGTCCGAGTAAGATAAAAAAACCATACAATAAAAGAAAGTAAAGCCAAAATAAGGACGCATTCGGCTGATAATGTAAAAAACTCAGGTAATAGTTATACCACAAATAATCTCGAAAGAAGAATACCGCGCGCAGTTTCTTGATGGAACTGAACCGGTGGTGTGTGTTAGATTATGATGAAACTAAAAATTCGTTTAGAAACAGAAGAATGGGTTTATGAAGAACATGAAATGGTTTAGTTAGTTCTGTTTTGACCAATTTTGTGGATAAATTCCCGTGGGCATTAGTACACTTTTAGCAACTGCTACTTGTCCTTTCTTCATATCAGAAACATCATCTATATCGATATTTATTTCGGCTACTGCAACTGCCTCTCCTTTCATACTATTGATTACAACTAGCGAACCTGAAGTAATTTTAGAAGAAGCGTTTACTACACCAGGTCGGGCTAACGGAGCTCCATGAGTCATGGCAGCAACAGCACCATCTTTGATGGTAATACTAGGTATTTTAGTTAAGATTGATTCCACTGGTGTTAGTAATTTTCTCAAACTTCTTTCATCATTATGTTCTTTCCAGAGAAAGATTGCATCAACCAACTGATGCATATTACAAGCCATACTTTCATCGAATATACTAGTTTTATCTCGATGTAGTTCTAACATCTCACAGGATGTATTCAACAACAACCCGATGTCTCTAGTTAATGTCCGAATATAGGTTCCGGCAACACAAGATATCTCTATTGCTGCGATTCGAGATTCTGAATCAAAATCAAGAAGACGTAGAGAACTTATAGTTCTTGTACGAACCTGAACTTTAACTGCAGATTCTTTAGGAGGAACATTATATATTTCGCCAACAAGACTCGCTAAAAGTGATTCTAATTCTAAAGAGTCAATGTTTCTGCCAAAACGAATCACAGAGATGTAGCGTTTATCTCCCTTGAGTATTATGTCAGTAAGTCTTGTAGCTCGACCACACAATATTGTCAGTAATCCTGTAGCCATAGGATCTAGAGTTCCGCCATGACCTATTTTCTTTATACCCAAGACATTTCTTATCCAAGCAGTCAATTGATGACTAGTCGGCCCTCTAGGTTTCTTAACTAGCAAAATCCCTGAACCTAAAAGTTCGTCTAGAGACCTGTCCAATGGAATGCTACCAAACTTAGGATTAGTCGTCGCATTATCATCAAAAATTACTCTGTTCATACTAATCTCCTCTTAAACGTGCATCTACAAGAGAATACACTTCATCTGCATCTATGTTATCAGCATCTATGATGAGGCTATAAGGACTCATGTCATCTAAATCTATATCGTAAAGAATTCGATACCTTTCTTTATCGTCCATCTGTCTTTGCTGGGATAACTTAAGTTGAGTCAGGAAATCACCACCCTCTCTCTTCTGGATTCTTCTAGCGCATTCTTCTGGACTAACATTTACCCATATTCGAAGGCACTCAATATCCATTAAATGGGCCCACCAACCTGACAAGCGACTTTCGATGATATCCGAACCTTGAGGATTCTTAATCTCTTTTTTAAGAATCGCGTCTAAAGAACGGTCCACATCTAGATCTTTTTTGCAAAGATCACTAAATTCCCCTACAGTTAGCCCTCTAATGGCTGCTTCTGAACGAAATATATCGCCACCATTGAGTGAATTCCAAGATTGATTATTAGCAATTCTCTTTACTAATGTAGAAGTTCCACTCCCCGGTGGTCCACTAACTGTGACTTTGACCAAAGAATCATCTCCATTCTGTTCTACAAATATCACAGCGCAATAGTCCTCTTGTATTTCTATTTACTAAATCAGAATTACAAGAAGGACATTTCGTACCTTTTTGAGGTGGGGCCACATGTAGATTACCGCTGCCCCTCCTTGATAATTCAGGAGATTGGACACCTGTTTTTCTTGGTCCTGCTCTCTTCCTTTGACTACGGCGAGTACGGTTATTAGAGCTTGACTTTGATTTATCATCTTCAAGAAGATATAGTAATGGCTCGGGAATTAATTCTCCGGAAAGCACTACTGGATGAGTTTTATACCTCAATAGTTTAAGATGCCTGTCTACAATTCTTCCAAGAGGGGCACTCATCGTAATATATGTTGCAATCCAAGCAGGAAAAACCCACATGACTTTGTTTTCAAAGCCCCACATAGGTTGCCAAGGTAAACTAACGTAATCAACTCTGAAGTCAAGAACAGTATCTGCCATCCAGCTAAATATCCCAATAATAAAGATCATAGTAAACATCATTGGTTTCATCATGGCACCTTGCATCGCCATTTGTTCGGGCATCATTTCCATTTGTAATTTCTGCATTTTATCTATTTGAGCTGTGTCTCGAGACATTCTTGCCTCACGCATTTGCTGACTAATTTGTTTACTTCTATGGCTGTGGTGCGCCTGTTTCAGAGGATCCATGAAGAAAGAACGGATTATAGTATTAACAATCATTATGCTTGAACCAAGAATAAAAACTGTTGGCACGAAAAATTCTTCGAGGCCGAATATTCCAAAGAGCAATGGTTCTATGACGGTACCTGCACCATCTGATAGTGAGTTTCTAATTCCAGGAAACATCATCAAAGACATCATCATTAGCATTAAAAAAAGCATTGGTAACATTGCTGAACCTAGCCCTGCTGGCTGGGTATCTCCTCCGGCACCTGCATCGACCATAGCACTATGGCTCCATACACATTGAATGAATACTTCGGTTGGCCTACTTCAAGTATATCAAAAAATTACTTGAATGAATAACCACAAACTACACACACAGATTCACCTATTTCGGAATCAGACATACAGATTGGACAACTATTTTCTGAATGTTCCTCAGCGTCATTATTTGAGTCAATAAGATCTACATTTTCTTGTTCAAAATTCGATTCGGAATCTTCTAAAACATCATCAAGTTCTTCATTATCATTAGAAGATTGGACCAAAACTTCGGTATTATTAATTGGTTTTGATAATGGTAAAGTAATCAAAGGAGTGTCTATAGCTGATTCTGCCCATTCAGGAACATTAGGCACCTCGTCTACTTCCTTACCAAATGTAGCCCCATGGAAATCTTGTGCATCTGAAACTTTGTATTCCGCTTCTGTATCACCTTGGATTTCGTATACTACTTCTATCCTCTCATTCATTTCTATTCGACCAACAGACCAAGTTACTTTATTCCCATCTCTGGCTGATTCTTTAGTGAATGAAGATTCTTTTTCACCATTCAGAGATGATTTAACAGACGAACTTTCTATTGAAAATGTCCCAGGGACTATGTCATGTAATGCTAAATCATCTAAAGCACTATCTGAGGTATTATGGAACATTAGTAAAATTTCATACCTACCCGCACCGCCACCAGGAAATACTTCTTTCCCTGTACTGATCTGCCTTCTTTTATGAACAACTCGAACTACAGGAGGTCGCTCTACTGTCCTAGTTGCAACAGGCCCAAAACGTTCCATACTAAAATCAGAACGAATTGGTGCAACTAAGAGTTGATTCTTAGGAGAAGGGTCGGGGGCATGCAGCGGATAACGAATAACCATTGTTTTCCCTGGTTTGAGACCTAATCGAGATGAGGTCCCGACAGTTATTCTTAGAGCATGACCTGGGTTGTCTGGAGAAATTAGTTTCTCTTCTATTTGGTTACCATTTATGACTTCGATACGATACTGCTCTTCACTTAAGTCAGCACCTTCTATCTCAATAATCACATTTTCTAATTCTGGAGGCATAAATATACCTGGAATATCATCAATAATTCTCATCACATTTATCGTTGCAGAACCTGTATTCTCAATTGTAGTTGTGACTTCTAAATCCGAGGGAATATAAGACTTAATTCTTGAAATATCGAATCTTTTTAGTATCAACGCATCGAGTATTGATAAACGCTGTTCTGAAACTTGTATAGAGCCGGAGGATTTTACTGATACACGTGGAAGTATTGAATATCTGACTTCTTGAGTAAAACTTGGTTGATCTTCTGATTCAACTCTTTTTTCCATCGATTCCCAACTACCTTCAGGAGGTATATCTTGCCTTAAATCAGAGACATCTAATATTGGAGACTCACGTCCAGCTAATCTAACAGTTGCACCGGAAAGTGAAACAACAAAAGAAGATTTATTTTCAAAAACACATTTACAATGCCAAACTCCCGGCCTGTCGTCTTCTTTGGCATTAACATAAGAAAATTGCCGCCCTGAACTAGAAACATTTTCAAAACCAATCCTTGAAACAGTAGATTCAGCATTGTACGTAACTACTGATATACCTGCAGGTATTTTTTCTACACCCGTAATAGAAATAGTTGGTAATATTACTAATTTTCTGCTTTCTCCCACTGCCATTCGTCCTATTTCCCAAATTACATCATTCTCTTCAATACTATATTCAGGAGAATCTGGTATCTCAAAATTCGGACTAAAACTACGTCTGAGTATAACATCTGTCAAGGAAACTGAGGAAATATTTTCAATATCAACTGAAAAAAGTACCTCATGAGAATTTTTCGAGAATACTAAAGACATACTGGGTTCTTGATCACGCTCTGGATCAGTATCAATCTTTTCCTTAATCTCTAACATTCTAGGGCCATTAGAACTGTATGGAATTATAGTTTCTTCTGTTGCATCTAATTCACGGACAGTTACAGTTTTACCGCCTAAATCGGTAGCATCTGTATTAGAAAGCTCAACTTCAATATCCCATGCTCTATGTTTCTTACTGGGATTCTTTAGTATGAGTTCGCCTTCTATTGTTTGTTTTATAGAACTACCATCTGAATTAATTAGAGAATCTTCAATCTCACTAAGAACCACATTCAATTTATCACCAGGAATTACATCTACTTCCGTAGATGGACGCAAATGATGTGAAGTTTCTGAAACCGATACTGAAGGAGTATTGAATGACTCGAGAGCCTTTTTAATATTATTTTCTTCACTTATGGAATCTGAAACATCACTAACAATATCCAACGTATCTAAATCATTAGATTGATCTGAAAGTTGAGAGTTAAATGCAGCTAAATTATCGGAAAGTGACTTTGGAGAATCTAATAAATCTGCTACATCAGGAGATTCATATTCAATTTCTGGTTGAGTTTGTGAATCAGATTCTATGGGTAAAGGAGGTGGTGATGGAAGATCTAAACCAGGAGGTAAGGGAGGGGGTGATGGAAGATCTAAACCAGGAGGTAAGGGAGGGGGTGATGGAAGATCTAAACCAGGAGGTAAAGGGGGTGGAGATATTGATTCGGGTGTGACCGCTTGAGAAAGTAAATCGTCAATAGATGAACTAATATCTTCAAAAGACTCACCGGATTCCCTGAGATTTTCTATTTTCTTGTCATCATCTGAAGGTATTGAAGGTGGTTGAAATTCAAACCCAGGAGGGGGAGGAGGAGGGGGGGGTAAATTATCGGACATCCCAAATACACCGTGTAAGTTGAACTATGACGTAGGTTAGATTGGTTTAATCGTTCCTTGTTAGACATGTTCAAACAATGCGTGAGACGAATGGTTGAAGAATTAACTATGTCACGACTAATCATGAGTGCTCAAGACGCGACCGCCCCACCAGTAATATTTGTTGTAGGGACTGCTGGAGCAGGGAAGAGTTCACTAGTCACTGCTTTTCAGAGGTGGGCACGATTTCTAGAAGTCGATGCTTTGACAATTAACTTAGACCCAGGAGCAGAAAGAGTTCATTATGACCCTGAATTTGATGTTAGAGATTTAATTTCATTATCTGATGTAATGTCAGAATATGATTTAGGCCCTAATGGAGCACAAATATTAGCTGCAGACCTAGTAGCCGCTCAAGCAGAAGATGTGTTTCAAGAAATCGATGGAATATCTGGTGACATTTTAGTTGTCGATACACCAGGACAGGTTGAATTATTCGCCTTTAGGGAGGCTTCCAGCCACTTAGTAGAGGTTATTGGTCAGGGGAGAGCATGTCTGATATTCTTGTTTGACCCTATGCTATCACAAACTCCAAGTGGTTTTGTATCTCAAATGCTACTATCTTCAATCGTTCACTTTAGATTGGGCCTACCAACAGCAAATTTTCTGTCGAAGTCTGACTTATTAGAGCCAGAAGTACTGGAACGTATCATTGAGTGGGGAGAAAACTTAGATGTTTTAGAAGCAGCTCTATATGAAGAATCAGCAGCACAGAGTATGGACGCAGCTCATTCTGGACAAAGAGCGGAATTTGCAATAGGACAACTTAGAATGATGCAACACGCATCTATTCAACCAGGGCTAATACCGCTTTCTAGTGAAGAAGAAGAAGGATTGGCAGATGTATTGACATTTGCACAATCTCTCTTTGGCGGAATGGCTGATTCAAGAGATGGTTTTCAAGGAGATATCGAACATGAATTATGAGAATGAAAAAAGAGATCTAATGGCAATTGATGATTTTCAAGAAGATTTACCTGAAATTATTAATTGGGCAATTAATCTAAAGAATGATGAAGATTTTTCAGATAGTTTCAAGCCTCTAGAAGGTATGACAATAGGATCTATTTATGAAAAACCATCAACTAGAACAAGAGTATCTTTTGAAGTAGGTGTAAACAAATTGGGAGGGCAACCTCTGACTCTTCTGTCCAATGATATTCAATTAGGGAAAAGTGAATCAGTATCTGATACTGCTGCAGTTTTATCTAGATACCTTGATGGAATTACCTACAGGTGCTTCAAGCACTCTGATGCTGAATTATTGGCCAGTAGTGCCACTGTCCCTGTAATTAATGCACTTTCAGATATGCATCACCCTTGTCAAGCAGCTGCTGATTTGATGGTGATTACAGAGAATAAAAAAGATATGAAAGGACATATATCGTGGGTAGGAGATGGAAACAATGTACTACATGATTTATTATTAGCAGGTGTTTCATTAGGACACGACGTTAAGTACGCAACCCCAGAAGGAATGGAACCAAATGTTGAGGTAATAGAAAGAGCTGAAAAGATAGCGCGGCAAACTGGTGCGCAAATCACTGCAACCAATGACCCCAGTGAAGCAGTTACTGATGCAGGAGTCATATATACCGATATATTTGTATCAATGGGCGAAGAACATATGAAAGACAAATTTGCAGCGTTTGAAGGTTTTCAAGTTAATGAAGAACTTGTTTCAAATGCTAATGATAATTATCTATTCATGCACTGCTTACCTGCTCATAGAGGTGAAGAAGTAACTGATGCTGTTATTGATTCAAAGAATAGCATAGTTTTTGATCAAGCCGAAAATAGGATGTGGGCACAAATGTCACTACTTACTTACATGTGTAATCCGATAGCCTGGAATGCATATCGCGATTTATATTAGCGTACTAGTAATTAATCCTAATAGAGACAATTGGAGCGACCTCTTGATTAACAATTGGGCATTCCTATCTTCTGAATATGCTAACTTTCTTTTGACTAAGAATATCAGCATTAGACCAGGAATTATCAAAATTAGATGGATTTTAGGAAAGATTTCTAGAGCAAAAGGTGCTAGTATAGATGCCATAGTGAATAATAAAATTACCCAAGCAACTATCCTAGTCTTCTCGACTCCAATACGCATGGCAAGTGTATTTCTACCCTTATCACCTTCCATATCCTCAATATCTTTAATAATTTCACGAGCAAGGTTATATGAAAAACCTATCAAAAATAATGAAATAACTCTCGGATTAGTAAAGTCAAATACTCCCGCACCTCCAAACAATATCACCATACCCACTGACAGACTGATAGCAATATTACCTGGAAGCCCTCTATCCTTTAATTTTAGACTAAAATTACTCGAAGATTCATAATTAACTAGTAAAAATATTGCTAAAAACCAAATAAATATAGAAGGTGTCCAATTTTGAAAGCCATTCTCAAGAGTTGTTGAAATATATCCTGCTAGAATTAAACTTAGAAATGATACAAGCATTAGTGAGGCTGTAACAATTTTAGCGTGGCTTAGAGATATTACTCCACTGGGAATTGGACGACTAGGCTTGTTCTCTTTATCAATATCAACATCGAGGATATCATTCAGAGCATTCCAAGAGCACATAAATGCCCATACTGATAAACCGTGCAAAATCGTAATCGAGGCAAATTCATCTTTAGGAAAGCCGTCTAAAGCTAGTAAAGCACCGAACAATACGCCGATTAACCCTGTTAAGGAATTACCAAATCGAAATAAAGTAAACCATGAACTGAGAGTTGACTGAGCACCCATGTGAGTCTTACTAGACCATCAGACTTGATTGCTTCCCCGGATGATACTCAAACAACAGCAATTTGAGTCTGGAGCGACCAAACACAAACGGTATAGATACTACCCCTAAACTGACCTCTTACATGGCCTACTTTTGCAAAACGATTATCTTTAGCTAAGATATTACCTACTTGATTCATAGTAGCCCCCCATTTGAAACGGGTATTGAGATGATCAAAAACCTCTACAGTATTAGCGGTTTCATTTTCTTGAAGAAAAATTTCAACTTCATTCCTTAGTCGACTAGTTTTTGACATCAAGCCACCTCCAATAGTTCTGTTTTAGAATTTGTATATCTTGATACTAATCCATTCCATCCAGAAGAACTAATCTCAATATTTTTTGATTTACTAGCGATCGGTTGCCAAGAATCAGATAGTGTATCTCCGTTAGAGCTTACCAAAACATCATATGCACGGCTTTTTTCCCTAAATTCTGTTTTATTAAGACTAGAAAATGATACTACTTTACAAGGCTCTGGTCTTTTCCTGTAAACGGTTACAGACTGTGTGTTAATTGTTAGGCTCATGATTTGGGGTTTGATAGTTAGCATATGAATGAACATAAGAGAGGCATAACTGAAAGTGAAAGTGAACAGAATCTATTATGCGGTTCAAGCCACTCTTTTCTTAAATGAAAGTAAACTCGACGGGTTACAAGGCTCGTGTAGTGTAGTGGTCCATCATGAAGCCCTCTCGAGGCTTCGACCCGGGTTCAAATCCCGGCACGAGCACCAATATTCTATTTTTTCAGAGTGATAATAGTCTTAAGCACCCCTTCGTTGGCGTAATAAGGTCTGAATGCGTGTAGAGCAAGATGTAAAACTAACCTTTGAAGATGTACTAATAAGACCTAAGCGCAGTACGCTGGTTTCTAGATCAGATGTTTCTTTGGAAAGAGAATTTAAGTTCCGACATTCTTCTACAACATGGTCCGGCGTCCCTATTGTCTCCGCAAATATGGATACAACTGGCTTATTCTCGATTGCAAAAGTACTTCAAGAACATAAAATGATCACATGCTTACAAAAATTCTATGCTACAAGAGAATATGCATCTGCTTGGGAAGATGGTGTTGATGCTAATTTCATTGCTGCAACTTGTGGTTCAACAGAAGAGAGTCTGACTCTTCTCAAAAGAAAAATGGCTACAAACGAAAATATACCATTCATTTGTATTGATGTTGCCAATGGATATAGGGAAGTTTTCTTAGATTTCGTGAAAACCGTGAGAGATAAATTTCCGAAAAAAATAATTATTGCAGGTAATGTAGCTACTAGAGAAATGACTGAAGCATTAATTCTCGCTGGTGCTGATATAGTCAAGGTAGGAATTGGCCCCGGTTCGGTTTGCACAACAAGGAAAGTTGCAGGAGTTGGTTACCCACAACTAAGTGCTATCGCAGAGTGTGCAGATGCTGCTCATGGATTGGCAGGGCACGTGATGGCGGATGGAGGCTGTTCTTCACCTGGTCATGTAGCAAAGGCATTTGCAGCTGGTGCAGATTTTGTAATGCTTGGAGGAATGTTTGCAGGACATGATGAATCAGGTGGAGAAATTGTAGAGGGATCTAATGGTAAAATGTACAAATCATTCTATGGTATGTCTTCATCAAAAGCAATGGAAACACACTATGGAGAAGTGGCTAAGCATAGAGCACCTGAAGGTAAAGAAGTAAGAGTTCCATATAGGGGGCCTCTGGCTATAACTATACAAGAAATCCTTGGAGGAGTACGTTCAGCATGCTCTTATGTGGGTGCACGAAGAATCAAAGATTTACCTAAATGTACAACATTTATTCGAGTAACTCAAACTACAAA
>Ga0233443_1001284_pt1 | contig 22563 bp, 28 predicted proteins | sample SI_123_September_2_FD_182784 | JGI IMG/M metagenome (GOLD analysis project Ga0233443, IMG submission 182784) | Seawater microbial communities from Saanich Inlet, British Columbia, Canada - SI_123_September2016_200_MG | ecosystem: Environmental > Aquatic > Marine > Inlet | place: Canada: British... | reverse complement strand
AACGCCAAGGGACGCGTCGCGCATGAGTGCATCGTCGATCCGCGCGGCCTGAAGACCGGCTCCGGCGTCACCGTGGATGACATCGCCAAACGCCTGATCGACTACGGCTTCCACGCGCCAACCATGAGCTTCCCGGTGCCCGGCACGCTGATGATCGAACCGACCGAATCCGAATCGAAGGCGGAACTGGATCGTTTCTGTGATGCCATGATCGCGATCCGCCGCGAGATCGCCGAGGTCGAGGCCGGACGATGGCCGATCGAAGCGTCGCCGCTGCGGCATGCGCCGCACACGGTGCACGACATCGCCGAGGATCACTGGCAGCGGCCCTATTCCCGCGCGGAAGGCTGCTTTCCAGCTGGCACCTCGCGCAGTGACAAGTACTGGTCACCGGTGGGACGCGTCGACAACGTCCATGGCGACCGCAATCTGGTCTGCTCCTGCCCGCCGGTGGCGGATTACGCACAGGCGGCGGAGTAACGCGCTCGGAGCTTCCAAGTCATCGTCCCCGCGAAAGCGGGGACCCATAATCCCTAGACTGTGGTTCATGTGTCGAGCGCGCAACGCGCCAAACGAGTGCAGGGGTTATGGGTCCCGGCTCGCGCTACGCCTGGCCGGGACGACGCGGAAAGAAACGCTGCCGCCCCGCTCTTCAAAAACAAATCGGGCGCTGGGGATGTCGGCAACTCAACATCCACAACGCCCGTTTGCTTTCCGAAGGTACGATGGATGCCCGAAAAGGATTCCCGTCTTCTCGGATCGCACCTGAACCCGGGCGATTAAGCCCGAGCCAGAAAATGATTAGTCGTCCGCCGGCTCCTCGCCGTCGGCATCGCGCTCCGGCGAGCCTGCGAGGATCTGCTCGGCGATCAGGCCGGAATTCTGGCGGATCAAGGCTTCAATCTTCGCCGTCACCTCAGGATTGGCCTTCAGGAAGGTCTTGGAATTCTCGCGGCCTTGACCGAGGCGTACGCTGTCATAGGAAAACCATGCGCCGGACTTCTCGACGATTCCTGCTTTCACGCCGAGATCGAGAATTTCGCCCAGCTTCGAGACGCCCTCGCCGTACATGATGTCGAACTCGACCTGCTTGAACGGAGGCGCCAGCTTGTTCTTCACCACCTTGACGCGGGTCGAGTTGCCGATCACTTCGTCGCGTTCCTTGATCTGGCCGATGCGGCGAATGTCGAGGCGCACGGACGCGTAGAACTTCAAAGCGTTACCGCCAGTGGTGGTTTCCGGCGAGCCGTACATCACACCGATCTTCATGCGGATCTGGTTGATGAAGATCACCATGGTGTGGGACTTGTTGATCGAGGCGGTGAGCTTGCGCAGCGCCTGGCTCATCAGCCGTGCCTGCAGGCCGGGAAGGCTGTCGCCCATCTCGCCTTCGAGTTCGGCGCGCGGCACCAGCGCCGCCACCGAGTCCACAACCAGCACATCGACCGCGCCGGAGCGCACCAGCGTGTCGGCGATTTCCAGCGCCTGTTCGCCATGATCCGGCTGCGAGATCAGAAGTTCATCGACATTGACGCCGAGCTTGCGGGCATAGACGGGATCGAGCGCGTGTTCAGCGTCGATGAAGGCGCAAATGCCGCCTTTCTTCTGGGCCTCGGCCACCGTGTGCAGCGCCAGCGTGGTCTTGCCGGAGGATTCCGGACCGTAAATCTCGACCACCCGCCCCTTCGGCAGGCCGCCGACACCCAGCGCGATATCCAGCCCGAGCGAGCCCGAGGAAATCGTCTCGATATCCATCGACCGGTCGTTCTTGCCGAGCTTCATGACGGAGCCCTTGCCGAACTGGCGCTCGATCTGGGAGAGCGCGGCCGACAGGGCCTTGGTCTTGTCCATGGATGATCCTTCAACGATACGCAGGGCGGCGGGGGCCATAGTGGTGCTCCTTATGAACGGGATTCGCCAGCCGGACAAACAAGCTGGCTGGCCTGCTGCCCCTGCGGCGGACCGGAATCAGGATCGATCCGATGGAACTGAACGTACCCTATTTGTTCTAGGTTCGCAATATGTTCTTTTGCGGGGGGCGGGCAGATATATCCCCTTGGGACATGTACCCGGAATCGGCTAGATTTAGGGGGATGCGAACGAGGACGAAACTCTACCTATTGGCCCTTCCTGCGTTGCCATACCTTTTCGGCGTGGCGCTTCAGGTTAGTGGCGTGACAAACATAGTCCTATCGGTAGCGATTTTCGAAATCGCCGCGCTTCTCGGTGCTGGAGTTGTCTGGGCGCTATGGTCAGATTGGCGCACGGCGGCGGTTTTCGTTCCAAACGACGGTAAGGCACTTACGAGAGTTCGTCGCTGGGAGGGCGTCAAGCTCAGTCGGTTGGGCTGCATAAGAACCGAGTTCCTAGCGGCTATGACGGTATTTCTCGCCTGCAACGCGGTTATTTATGGGTTTGTAAGTCTTGCAGCGCAATCGCAACCCGTCGCAGTCAAAACCGGCGCTCGGCTGACGATGACAACTGAGGCGCTCACCAAGGGCGCTACTGCATTGAAGATCATAGTAACAAATCGCGGCGATTTGCCAGCGAGAGCGACAAGCGAAGGTGGCGGCTCATTTGTTATTTCGGATCGGATTCTAACGATAGCCGAGGAGGACTTGCTCTATCAGGGCGCTTTAAAAGCAATTTTGGGGACCAGTGGAAGTGGCATAGAGATTTATCCGAATGATGTTCGTTCCTTCTGGGTCCCCGTCCAAATTCCCGATGTAATTTTTGATGCCATCGTCGCAGGCCAAAAGTATCTATACTTTGCTGCAATTGTTGGCTTCGCAGATGATCTGGTGCCACATGGAAAGAAGGCGTTCTCCACGATCTGCGGTCGCTTTAATAAGCGAACAGAAGAACCGCTAGTTTGCCTAACTCATAATAACGTGCGTGTTCTGAACTAACACTTGGGGGTAAAACTAGATGCCGAAGCCAAAGCAACACGACGCCGACAAGCGTTTCGACAGGCTATTGCAGATGATGGCTACTCAACCCGAACCTTCGGGAAAGCCTGCAAAAGAAGCTCAAACATCAAAGCAGGCTGTTGGCGCAGGTTATGGCGATACTCGAACTCGCGCAGGTAAGTCTGCAAGTGCTTCTTCGAAACCCAAACATAAGTCCCGTTGATCCCGCGCTTGACGCTGGACCAGAACGACTCAATGCCATTCGTGTGAACGTCGCCGCGAACGTATTCCTTGGCTGAGTGATCGACCGTTTCGTGATCGTAGCCATGACGCTCAGTCAGCGAACGATAGCTAGACAATTCGTCCGTGTGGACGCGCGATCCCTTCTTCACGAAGCTCACGACATGCGGAACGAGCGTCTTGGCGGTGCGGTCGATAACGTGGCGTGTCACCACGTCGCCGCCGCGCTCTAGGACGCCGAACACCACGGACTTGTCGTCCGGTTTGCCGTTGAGGTCTTTGCCGCCAACGAACGTCTCGTCCACTTCCACGGTCTTGCCGGGGCCACCCACAGGGTTGTCGCCGTCAACGTAGCCCATGTAGAGGCGGATCAGGCGGCACATACGCCACGCCGTTTTATAGGTCACGCCAAGCTGGCGCTGCACTTCCTTTGCGGCCACGCCGTTCCGCGTCGTGCAGAACAGGAACATGACATAGAACCAGTCGCGCAGGCTGGTGCGGGTCTTCTCAAACGGGGTGCCAGCGGTCGGGTAGACCTGATAGCCGCAATGCTCGCACTCGAACGAGCGACGGGCTTTGACCCGGTAATAGGTCGCCTGCTTCTGGCACTTAAAGCAGGTGAACCGCTCGCCAAACCGGGTGCGCATCAAGTGGGCAAGGCAAGCATCCTCGTCGGGGAACCGCTTCTGGAACTGCCGGATATTCGACAACTTCTGAGCCATGCGAGCCTCCCCGTAGAATATAGGTACTCTAACCGGGTTTGTTCTACATGTCCAGAGGGGATATATGCGCGGGGTGGTACTGGCCTGTTTTAACCCCTAGTGGCCTGTTTTGATTTTCGCCGTGGCCTAATTTGCATCTCGTGTGCGGAACTGGACAGACGAGTTCTGAATTAAGGCGTTAACTTTTGCTGCCAGCCAAGAGCCATGGAGCCGCTCTAGCGAACACAGGAGAAGCGCATGCCCCGCCAACCAGAGAAGCCCCCGTTCGAACAAAAATGGAAGGAACTCGCGGACAAGACTCGTGAAGAGGCAATGGATTTGCCCCCGGGCCGTGCGCGTGATGCGATGCTTAAGAAGGCACGTCAGCTCGAAACGGCCTGCCAGATGAGCGAGTGGGTATCGTCGCCGGGACTGCGACCACCTATCGGAAAGTAAGGCCGCCTCGTGCGGCCAGATCAGCCCGAGGGAAACAAGCCGGCCGATGGCATGAAGAAGGAAATCTGCGCAACACAGCGCTAACCGGATGAGGCCGCCGCGATCGCGGCCTCATTTCGTGACGGGACTGCGTAACGGAATTACGCTCTCACGCTTGTCGGGCGTCAGGAATGATCGGCTTCGCTCGCCCGCCCTTCGCCCTGCCCGTCTGCTCCGCCGGGCGGCTCGCGTTCCGTTCCGAGCAGCCGCACAAGATCGGCCATGCTGGACGTATCCTGCGCTTCTGTCTGGGTTTCAGTAGCTGCCGGCCACAGCCAGCGTTGCATCAATCGGATCAGATCAACCATCGTCCCGCCAGGCATCGTCCAAATGAACAGACGAACACGGGATGGCATTCGTTCCATTGCGGGACAAAGATATTTGGCGTGTGGGAGTTACCCTCCGGTGGATCATTTTCCACCGGCCGAGGGTTGAGACAGTCGATACACCGGCCGATCACAAACCGGTGTGCTCACACCTGACATGCAGGAGAGCCTCATTCATGACTCGGACGAACGAGATTTCCATTGGAGAAAAGTGGCAAAGGATCGCGGATGAAACCCGGAACAAGGCCCGCGCGATGCCGCCGTGCGAGAAGCGCGACGATCTTCTGAAGAAGGCCCGTCAGCTCGACGTCGCCGTCAATCTGAATAACCTGCTTTCGTCAGAGCCGAAAATCTCGAAGTAACAGCCGCGCGCCGAGACAATTACTTTGCTGTCGATTTCGCTTTTGCGGTTTTCGGAGCAGGCTCCGTTCGCACCGTGGCCCACGGGTCGCTGCTGGCCTTGGCATCGGGGATCTTCGACCGCGCGGCCTTCGCTGCGTCCTCGTTGGCCTTGGCGCGGGCCTTGTCCTCTTCAGAGAGTTCCTTGCCTTCGCCCAGCTTGAACCCCGGCATCATCTGGGCGAACGCCGGTACGGAGACGGGAACCATCGTCAAGCCGATCAGCATCGCTACCCGAAACACCCGCATCGAAACTCTCCCCGGATCAGTCATCTTCTGTTGGTCATTTGTAAGATTGGACATCGTCGTCCGGACGCGCGTGACGCCGACAATGACAGTGTACCCCACCGCAAAACGATGGCCAAGGCGGGGTCAAGACGGGACCAAGGCGGGGCAAAATCCTGCAAAAAGACCCGAAACAGCCGCCCCGCAGCGATTCCAGCCAGCCGAGCACCGACCCGGGTCAATGTCGTAAATCAATCCTGAACATGAACGCGGCCAGCACCAGGTATCGTTTTATGGACTGGCAACCCGCCGCCGCCATATTTCCGGCCATGACTCACAAGGTCGCGGCCATGACAGACACACCATTGGTGGAGAGGCGGTCGGAAACGCGCCGCCGCGTTTTCAAGGGCGGCGTCATTACGTTCAATGGCGCAGGCATCGACTGCACCGTGCGCAACATGTCGAAGCGCGGCGCGGCGCTGGATGTCGCCAATGCCGCGATGATCCCGCCGCGATTCAGCCTTGCCATCAAGGCGGATGATTTTATCGCCCGCTGCCGCATGGTCTGGAACAACGGCCAACGCGTGGGCATCACGTTCGACTGAACGGCGCCCCTGCACTCATCGTCACAATGCCCTAGAACGAAACTCCGAGGCGTGGGCCCTTCACCCACACCACGCGGCATTTCTTTTTCGATCCGGCGTAGAGCAGTTCGAACCTGTCGGGCAGCGGCATGCGCGGAACAACCTCGAGACACGCCCCGCCCGCGGAATAATCCACGACGTTGCAGCCGATCACCGGGGATTTCGGATCGACGATGATCTTGGCCGTTCGGGAGAGATTTCCTGAAGGCCGGACGCGACTAAAGCGGCGATCTTGATGCATGAGGCACACACTTCGGACTCTAGCAAGGCACTCAAGGTTCGACGTCAGGCTACCACCGGCATCTTTCTCGCAGACGGGTATGCCGACTTCTTCTTGACGTCGGGCTTGAGAAAAATCACGCCGACCTGATCGCCGTTCACCCGCACCATCTTGCATCGCCGGTAAGCGAGACCGGTCGAGGACAGCAACAGGAAAAATTCCTTCAGATCGAGATCGCCGACAGAGCCTTCAACTTTCAGCAAGGCGCCGCCTTCGGACACATCCAGCATCCGGCACGACCGGCGCCAGGTGCCGTCGATCCCCATGATCTGCACATCAATGCCGCGTTCGAAATCGACCCGCTGGCTCTTACGAAGTTCCTTGCCCATTGCGACCTCCTGGGGAGATTGCTGCCTGGTAAAATCGTCTTCCGAAAAACTCGGTTTACAAAAAACTGACTTGTTAAATTTGCCCCGCCGCTCGAAATCTCACGCAGGCGGTGTCATGGTAATTATACGTTGCGCGCAATTGCTTAAATCTTTCTGCACGCCGCGATTTCCAACCGGATAATACCGGCAACCGCCGCTCAAGCCTTCGTCAGCGCGATGGCTTCGTTAACAAGCGATGAAAAAAGCCCGCTGCATTTAACCCTAATCCCACATCCGATTTTGATGTTTGGTCCGTAGCTTCCACAGAGGGACGCACAACAACAACCGCGCGAAGCTGTCGAGCCTCGCGCCGAAAAAATTGCGTGGAATGGGGACTGGTCCGTGGTCGAGATTGCCAATGCAGCACAAGCCGCCGCGCGCCGCGAGGTGAGTTTTGCCCGCGAGCGAGCCAGTGGCCATTCCTTGGTCGAAACGTCCGGTCCGCTCGTACCGCTCGAGGCCGTTGCCGCTGAACGCTGGCGGCGTCTGAGCGACAACACCGTTGAACCCAACGGCTATTTCCTGCCCGAATGGGAGTTGGCCGTGAATGCGTCCGCGCAGGGGCGCACCAATGTCAGCGCCCTCGCAGCCACAACAGTGAACAATGACAGTCCGCGCCTGATCGGCCTGCTGCCGGTGATTTCCGCCTGGCGCGCATATGGCCTTCCCCTGCCCGCGCTGGTCAGCGCCGATCCGTACGGCACTCTCGCCACGCCGTTGCTTGATCGCGAACGGGCCGACGAGGCCGCCGCCGAACTGATGCAACAGGCGCGCAATGCCGGCGCGCGTGCGCTGATCCTGCGCGATATTCCGCTGGAAGGCGCGGCGATGACGGCATTGACCCGCGCACTGGCATGCCGTGGATTGCAGCCGCGCATCCTGCAAAGCCATGCGCGCGCCAGCCTCGACGCAACACGCAGCGCAGACGAGCTACTCCGTGACGCCCTCGGCCCGAAGAAGCTGAAAGAGCTTCGCCGCCAGCGCAACCGGCTCGCCGAGCATGGCGAAGTGATCTTCACGATCGCAACCGCGCCCAGCGAAATCAAACGCGACCTCGGAATTTTCCTCACCCTCGAAGCCAGCGGCTGGAAAGCCCGGCGCGGCACCGCACTGGCTCAGCACGACGGCGACGCGGCCTTCATCCGCCGCGCGGTGTTTGACGCCGCGGCGCGCGGCAACTGCGAGATCGTCACGCTGCATGCGGGAGAAACGCCGGTGGCCTCCGGCATCGTGCTCCGGCATCTCGACCGCGCCTTCTATTTCAAGCTCGGCGTCGACGAAAACTTCGCCAAATGCTCACCCGGGGTGCAGCTGACGCTGGAACTCACGCGCCACATGTGCGCCGACCCGGCCATCACGATGGTCGATTCCACCGCGATCCCCGGCCATCCCATGATCGATCCGATCTGGCGCGGACGCCTTGTCATCGGCGACGTGCTGATTCCGCTCAATCGCCGCGACCCCTTCGTGCCGGCCATCCGGCTCGGCCTCGCCTTGCGCAAGCTCGCCCGCGAGCCGGCGCGCCGTCTTGTTCACACCATCAGGAAAATCCGGGAGACACGCTCATGAACGTTGCCTCAAGCATTTCGCCGGTCATCACCGCTGACAATGAATCGCTGAAGCGCGATTTTCCGCTGAAGCCGTTCGCGATCCGCCACAAGCTTTCGGGTCATCCGCTGCTGACGCTGTCGCGCATCGCGCAGCTTGCTGCGGACATGCCACGCGACCTGATCGAATACAATTCCGGCGACGCCTCCGTCAGCCAGGACCCGGACAAGGTGAAGAGCGTCGATCTCGATCCGGTCGAGGTCGTCAACCGCATTCAGACCGCGGGCGCATGGATGGTGCTCAAGCGCGTGGAGAAAACGCCGGAGTATCGCCAGTTGCTCGAAGACGCGTTGACGTCGGTTGCCCGCGCGCGAGGCTTCAAGAGCATCGAGGATGCCGGTTTCTCGCAAATCGAGGGTTTCCTGTTCGTGTCGTCGCCGAATTCGACGACGCCGTTCCACATGGACGCCGAAGACAATTTCTTCGTGCAGATCTACGGCGAGAAGATTTTCGCGGTCTATGACAACCGCGACGGCGAGATCGCAGACGACGCGCAGGTCGAGCATTCCACCGTCAAGCACCGCAACGTGCCTTTCGACGAAAGCTTCCGGCCGCGCGGCATCGAGTTCGAACTCGATGCCGGCGACGGCTGCTACATTCCCTATCAGTGGCCGCACTGGGTGAAGACCGCGGGATCGCACTCGATCTCGATGGCGATCACCTGGAAGACTGAAGAAGTCCGCCGACTGAACGACCTGCATCGCTTCAACTCGATGCTGCGCGGCCTCGGCCTGCCGCAGGCCGCCCCCGGCAAGAAGCCGTCCCTCGATGCTGCGAAACTCGCGGTCTATCGCACCGCCGCTGCAATCGTCGAACCGCTGCGCGGCTCGGAAACCATGCGCCGGGTCATCCGCCGCATCGCGCTCGGCAAGAACGCGAACTACTACTTGAAGAAGGCGTGAGCTAATCGCTCACGCCCCTCCCTCACCCCTTAGCGAACTCGGCGGCTGGCCCATCGCCTTGCGGAACGCCGCCGAGAACGCGCTCGCGCTGCGATAGCCGCTGCGCTCCGCCACCCGCGAAATCGGCTCGCCCGCGACAATGGCTTCCAGCGCGTTGTGGAAGCGCACGCGTTGCCGCCACGCCGCGAAGCTCAAGCCCAGCTCGGCCTCGAACAGCCGCGCCAGCGTCCGCGACGATGCACCCGCCATACCGACCCAGCTATCCAGCGTCAGGCGGCTTGCCGGATCGGCCAGCAGCGCGTTGCAAACGCGCAGCAGGCGCGGATCACGCGGCATCGGGATCACCAGCGACAAGCGCCGCGCCCTCGCGATCTCGCTCAGGATCAGCAGCGCCACTGCGCCGCCGCGGCCCTGCTCATCGTAGATCACCGGCTCCTCGATCAGCGCCAGCACCAGTTCGCGCAACAAGCCTGAGACCTCCAGCACGGTCGGCGCGACCGGCAGGTCGTCGCTCGCGCGGCGCGCAATATAAAGCGTGCGCATTTCCACCTGACCGCGAATGCCGATCGAATGTTCCGTCAGCGCGGGCAGATACACCGCGCGATCCGGCGGCACGATCCAGGCTTCGGTCGCAGTGCGGATGCGCATGATGCCGCTCACCGCGTAGACAAGCTGGTCGCGGGCGTGATGGTGAGGTGCGATCTCAAACCCGTCGACAAAGCTTTTCGACATCGCTGCGAGCGGCCGCGGCACGGACTGATAGTCGTTGGCGTCGGTGCTGCGGGTATGACGCATTGATCTGGACATCTGCGTCTTTCACCTCTCCCCGTTCACGGGGAGAGGTCGCGAGCGACAGCGAGCGGGTGAGAGGCATTTTGCCGGTTCACGTGATTGCCCCTCACCCCAACCCTCTCCCCGCAGGCGGGGAGAGGGAGCAGTGCTTCTCGCTTGCAGCAACATCGTGCCCCTCCGATCGACCCGTGGCAGATTTTCGACGATTTTTGGCATGACAGCGCCATCGTGCCAAGGGTACTTTTCAGGCGAGATTCCATCCCGAGGCCTCCCATGACGCGCGACCGCATCCATTTCCTGTTCCTGAATGTCGGCCACTATCTGGACCACCTGTTCACGCTGATTTTCGCGACGGTGGCGGCGCTCGCGCTCTCGCGCGAATGGGGCCTGAGCTACAGCGAACTCCTGAAATACGCGACGCCGGGCTTCTTCGCATTCGGTCTGTTCTCGCTCCCCGCCGGCTGGCTGGCCGACAAATGGAGCCGCGAAGGCATGATCGCAGTGTTCTTCATCGGCATCGGCGCGTCGTCGATCGCAACCGCCTTCGCGCAGACGCCGCTTCAGGTCGGCGTCGGCCTGTTCGTGGTGGGCGTGTTCGCCGCGATCTATCATCCGGTCGGCCTCGCCATCGTCACGCAGAAATGGAAGAACACCGGGATGCGCCTCGCCGTGAACGGCGTCTGGGGCAATCTTGGCGTCGCCAGCGCGGCGCTGATCACCGGTTACTTCATCGACCACGGCGGCTGGCGCATGGCGTTCGTGGTGCCGGGCATCTTCTCCATTATTATCGGCGTGCTTTACGCGGCGCATCAATGGAACGAGGTGTCCACCGCGCATCAGAAGATTCCGGCGCCCGCTGCCGCCGCCCCGGCGCAATCCGCCGACATGAAGGCGCTGATCCTGCGCATTTCCGCGATCGTGTTTCTCACCACGGCGGTCTCCAGCCTCGTGTTCCAGTCCACAACCTTCGCCCTGCCGAAGATCTTCGACGAACGGCTGCAGGGAATCGCGACCGACCTGACGCAATGGTTGTCGGCGAGCGGTCTCACGGCCGCCAAAGGCGATATCGCCACCATGGTCGGCGCGTTTACCTTCATCGTGTTCGCGGTCGCCTCACTGGCGCAGCTTGTCGTCGGCAGCCTGCTCGACAAGTTCGGACCGCGCACGGTTTTCATGATCGTCGCCGCGATCCAGATCATTTTCTTCGCGGTGATGCCGGGTCTGCGCGATGCCTGGGCGCTGGCTGCGGCGTTCGGCTTCATGCTCGGCGCATTCGGGCAAATTCCGATCAACGATTTCATGATCGGCAAGATGGCGAGCGGCGAAGCCCGCGCACGCATCTATGGCGTGCGCTATGTCGTCAGCTTCACGGTGCTCGCGCTCGCGCTGCCAATGATTTCGTTTGTCTATGGAAACTACGGCTTCGACACACTGTTCCGCCTGATGGCAAGCGCGGCGGCCGTTATCTTCGTCGCGGTGGCGTGCCTTCCGGCGCGGTTGCCCACGCCGGCGGCTGCGACTGCGTAAATAAAGCTGACAGTTCTGACGGAATGCCCGTGGCATCCCTCCCCCTTGTGGGGAGGGTCGGCCGAGCGAAGCGGAGGCCGGGGTGGGGGCCAACAACATCGCGGCATTCCCCCACCCGGCGCATTGTTCGCTGCGCTCTCAATGCGCCACCCTCCCCACAAGGGGGAGGGATAAGAAAACAATCACGCCGCCTGATTGATTTCCGCTGACACCTGCCGGATTGCGCGGGCGAGCTGGTCCGCCGGCTGCGCGCCGGAGACGGCGTACTTGCCGGCAAAGACGAATGTCGGGACGCCGGAGATTCCCTTCTCGGACGCCTCCTGGGCATGACCTGAAATCAGCTCCACGTCCTCGTCGGTCGCAAGGCGCTTGCGCACGCTGTCCGCATCCATGCCGATGTCGGCTGCGGCCTGCACCAGAACGTCCGTGCTGGTGAGATCGCCGCCGTCGCGGAAATACAATTCCATCAGCCGCTGCTTCATCTGCGCGGCCTTACCGTCAGCCTCGGCCCAATGGATCAGGCGATGGCAGTCGATGGTGTTGGGCTGACGCTTCACGCGATCGGAATTGTACTCGAGCCCCTCTTCCGCCGCCGCCTGCACGACACGACCCGCGATGCCCTTGTAGGCTTCGGGCGAGCCGAACTTCGCTGTCAGATACTCGTCGCGCGAAATGCCCTCGCGCGGCACCCACGGATTGAGGAAGAACGGCCGCCAGTTCACATGCACAGGCACATCGCTTGCCAGCGCCAGCGCATCCTCGATGCGTTTCTTGCCGATGTAGCACCACGGGCACACAACGTCGGAGACGATATCGATCTGCAGCGGCTTCAGGGTGCCCATGGTGGGATGTCCTCGCGAGAATGAACCCGAAAGATAAGCCCACGGAGGCACAAGGCAAGCCGCTCAGCCGAGCGATTTCGCCATCCCGTGCAGGAACGCAGTGGTCTTGTCGTCCGCCGGAAAGAACGTCTCCAGCGCCAGTTCCGACAGCGTGACATCGAGCGGCGTGCCGAACACCATGGTGGTCGAAATGAAGCTCAGCACATCGTCGCCCATCCGCATCTGGAACGGGTCCGCAAGGCTGCTCTCCGTACTGACGGGATGCGGCGTCTTCCGTGCCGGGATCGGATAGGTTTTCAGTTCCTCGTACAGCGCAATCAGAACAGGATCGGCGGTCGCTTCACACTGGCGATGCAGGCGCTCCAGCAGATGCCCGCACCATTCGGCAAGATTGACGGTGAGCGGCGCGATCCCCTGCGGGTGAAAACTCAGGCGCATCACGTTGAGCGGCGGCGCCAGCAGTGACGGCGCAACGCCCGCGAGGAACGGCGCGATCATCGCGTTGGCCGAGACCAGATTCCAGTGCCGGTCCACGGCCAGCGCCGGATAGGGCTCGTGTGCCTTCAACACGGTCTCAACCGCCTGACGCGCCGCCGCCAGCGCGGGATCGTCGAGCGAGCGATTGGGGAAAGCAGGGGCAAACCCTGCCGCCACCAGCAATACGTTGCGCTCGCGGAGCGGCACGTCGAGCCGCTCCGCAAGGCGCAGCACCATGTCGCGCGACGGCGCGGCCCGGCCGGTTTCAACGAAGCTCAGATGCCGCGCGGAAATCTCGGCGTCGCCCGCAAGATCGAGCTGGCTGAGATGGCGGCGCTGCCGCCATTCGCGCAGGTGTTCGCCGAAGGCATTGGGTCTCGATTTGGCGGCGGATTTCACGGCGCGGCGCGCCGAAGACTGTGCGTTCATCATGGCTCAAAACCTACCACGCGAAAAACACGCGTTCCATTACCTGCCAGGTAATCGATTTGGTTCGCACGACTTAAAATTACTGTTGATTGCGATCTACGTACCAAACGCCATTCGCCCAGCGCAGCGAAGGCTTTGTCGCACGTCGCCCATTCCAGCCCTTTGACATGCAGTTATTCGGACCGGCATCCGTCGTTCCCTTGCCCGCCAGAACAGCATCAAGCCAGCTTTCAAAATCCGCCTCAGCATTGGTCGTAAGGCGCAATTTATTGTCGCGGACAAATGCACCCTCGCCCAGCTTTATGAGCGTAACAACAAGCGCTGTCTTGTTATCATCGTTAAATGAGGAGTTCTCACTTTCACGCAGCATTCGCCCTTTCATCTCGGTCATCACGGCGGGGCTTGCGCTTCCAATTCTGCAAATCGCGAGTGTGGGAAATACCTGCCTGTAGCCACGGGCGGCAAAAAAATCCGCCTCATAAAAGTCAGGCGTCTGCGGACCGGATGCACTCCGTATGCGGGAAGTAAGATCAGAGAATTGCTGATTGGACACCCCATCGACAAAGTAGGCAAACAGCGGCGGCGCAGCCTTCTTAAAGGCATCATCGGGTAGCGCCATGAGCGCCCTCGCAAGCCCCTCATAGCGATAGCTGTATTCCTGCCCGTCATCTCGCCTTGGCAGGATGTTGCTCAACTCGATGAAGCGGCTGGCCATTGCCTCGGCGAGCGGCGCCAATCGCGCGGGATATTTCGCGACAGCGAACCCGATCTGCATCGGTACTTTCGGATAACCGCCCTGAACAAGCTCTTCCAGCAAGGCAAACATCCGATCGTCAACCCGTCTGGGTTCATCCGCAAGCCAGTCAAGAAACCTTTCGTTTTCGGGATAACCGCGAAAATTTTTGAAGTCGTTGACGGTATACTTTGGAAGCCCCAGCATGACGCTCTCGGGGCCATCGAAGCGGTCGCGGTCTATATCGCTGGGTACTGTATCGAGGACCTCATGTGACCGACCAAATCCAGCACCGCATTTCCACGCTGCTGGACTACTTATCAAACCGCATCCTGCAGAAAGAAGAGGGATCGGCCACAGTCGCCAAACGGATGCGGTCTTGAAAGTGCCAACGATTTTTCCGTCAACCATCAAGTGGCTGGTCTGCAAACCAATTCCCAGCTTGCGATTCCAGACTTCCTCGTCACCGATTTTCTCCACAGAGACCACTTTACTTCGTGGCACCTCCGGAACACTCAACACACACGCCTGATCGTGCGAGTGAGATCCGAAATCTACACCCGACAATTGAATTCTATGAAGACTGTCTTTGGCAATATTGCATTGATCACGACGGATTAGCCGGAAGGAGAGATATTGTTCTGGCTGGAAATTTTGATTTTCCTCATAGGCCACTGAAATTTTGTGGGTGCGCACAAGGGCATTCGCTGACGGCGATACAAGCGAGTATTTATCTCCATCGAAATCGATAACTTTGCCGGAATTGGAGCTGCGCAGGGCAGCGGCTACTCTTGCAATATCAATCGCCTGATAAATATAGAGACCGTAGTAAGCACCGCATGCGATCAGCGGGATTGCTAAAAATCCCCGCGGAATGCGCTTCGTAAGAGCCTCGATGGCAACTGCCACCAAAAAGATGTTCAGCAGCAATCCGGTCAGGAACGGAGCGCCGAGCATCATGAAGAAGATGCCCGGATACGGGAAAGCCTGCAGCAGCAACAGGCCGGAAATGATGATGAATAAAATTCCGGAAACAGATTTTACCATCGGCGACTTCGCTGAGAAAATTCTCAGAGTCGTTTAGAAGTCTTGGATTAAATAGCGGCTAACAGCCGACACCGTATTTCCAACAAGCAATCTTGGTACCGTTAACCATCCGCGCCGCCGCATATGGGCTGCACACAGGAGACCGTGCATTCGTCATGCGGGAACTCACTACGCGCGCGGCGTCTCATTACCTGCCAGGTAATCGATTTGGTCCCTGCGCTGGATCATCTTCCCCATCACAGGAGATGACCGATGACCCCGCATGACCGATCTGCTCGCCGCACGGCCGCCGCCCGCCGACGCCTTCAACTGGGCGCTCCGGCTCGCAACACGGATGACGGCGCGCTCACTCAACATGCCCGAGCCGGTGCTGAACGACACCGGCGTGTTCGTGTTCGCGCATGTCGCTGCCGCCGAGCGGCGCGCGGTGAAAACCCTTTGCCCGCACCCTGCTGCGTCAGGCCCTCGCCCGCCGCCGCCAATCCTGACCGTCCAACCGCTCACCAACCAAAGGAGAACCATCATGATCGATCCGTCCCTCTTCCTTCGCCGCGCTCTTCAGATCGACGCCGTCTTCAGCGGGGCTGCCGCGCTGATGCTGGTGTTCGGCGCCGGTTTCTTTGCGTCGCTGCTGAACCTGCCCGAAACCTTCCTGCGCAACGCCGGCCTTGTCCTCGTGGCATTCACGCTGGGTGTCGGTTACCTCGCCTCGCGTGACATGATGTCAAAGGCGGCCGTGTGGGCCGTGATCGTCATCAATGCGATCTGGACCATCGACAGCATCGTGCTGCTCGCCAGCGGCTGGGTCTCGCCCAATCTGCTCGGACAGGCTTTCATCGTGATGCAGGCGATCGCCGTCGGCGTGTTCGCTGAGCTGGAGTTCATCGGGCTGCGCAAGAGCGCGAGCACCGTTACGGCCGGCTAACAGTTAAAATCCCTGAACAAATGCCGGGCTGGAGGTCATCCGCCCGGCATTTTCCAATTCGATAAAGTTTTATCGATCTCCGTTCCGGCCATTTAATTCAAATCGGCTAGCTTCCTGGTGTCGCCATGGGAGCCGAACATGTCGGTAATTGAAGCGGAATTTGGAATGACCAGCGAAGACACGTTCACCGATCATCGTTTGCCGCTTGTTCTGCTGCGTGAGCGGCGACGCGAACTGGTGATGCAGATGGGCCGGGGGGCGCCTTCGATTTCCAAGGCCCTGATTCAGGAAATCGCGGCCGTTCAGCAGACCATCAAGGCTGTCGAAGCCGTTATCGCTGAATAACCACCGATCCGGCGCCGCCTTCATCCACAGCCTCGAGCTGCCCCGCCCTTGCCGGGAGCGCTGCGGGCAGGCTTCAGTCCCCTCACCGCAATCGTGCGGTGCAATCAGTCCGGGGACTTGTCATGAATCTCAGCGCGCCATCCTTTCCGATTTTCCTTGTCTCAATCATCCTCGCGATCCTGGCGGCGCTGACCGTTTACGCGCGCGTCAAAATCCCGTTCATCAGCGGTCACGGATTCGCCACGCTGGGGATCAGCTATCTGCTGCTGCTGGCCGGAAACATGTTCAAGCGTCTCTGAGCGCGGCCAACAGAATACCGAGGCAAAAAATGCTCAACGTCGCCTTGCCCATCGCCCTCGCCTTCGCGGCGGGCATCAGCATCGTCATCCAGCAGGCCCTCAATGCCAACCTGCGGACTGCGCTCGACTCGGCCGCATGGTCCGGTTTCGTGAGCTACGTCGTCGGCGTGCTCTGCATGGCATTGCTGGCAATTGCGTTGCGCGACCCGGCTCCCTCGGCCGCCGTCGCCGGACGCATTCCATGGTGGGCATGGAGCGGCGGCCTGTTCGGCGCGATCTTCATCGGCCTCGCGATCTATCTGGTCCCGCTCCTTGGTGCAGCCACATTCATTTCAGTTCTGATCGCGGGTCAGATGATCACATCGATCACCTTCGACCACTTCGGCTGGCTTGGCCTTGCGCAGCGCTCAATAGACTTGCCGCGCCTTCTCGGCGCCGCGCTGCTGATTGCGGGCGTGGTTCTTATCCGGCGCTGACCGAAAGGCCTGCCGCTATAAACCGGGATGTGGAGTTTATGACGCGCGTTTCGCGCGAGACGCGCCCTTCGGCTGCACGCGCCCGAGCGGCTTGGTCCGTGCCGCCTTGGTCTTGGTCGGCTTGCCCGTACCGCGCGCATGGGCGTTGGCCTTGACGCCGCTGAGCGTGTTCCGCTTTGCGGCCTTCGATGCCGCAACCTTGGAAACCGGCTTCTTTGTTTTGCGAGCGTCCTTGGCCGCCTGCTTCTCCGCCTTCTTGGCGGCCTTCTTCTCGGCCTTCAGCTTCAGCCGCAACTTTTCGGCTCTAGCCTCGGCGCGCTTCTTCGCCCGCTTCTTCTCGCAGTGATCGCACTTGCAGCCGATCGGCTTCAGGAAAATCTTGAAGTAGTCGGTGCCGTAGTCGTAATTGATTTCCTCGCCGGGCTCGATGGTCTTGATGGCGCGGATCACGACCTTGCGCTTGCGCGAACTGACGTCGGACTCGGCGTTCGGGCGGCAAGCATGGTTGATGTAGCGGGCGATATTCTTGCGCACCGAGCCGTCGATGGTCCAGCGATTGTTGATTTCGAACAGGTACTTGTTGTCGATGTCGTCGTGCTTCTTGTTCTTCGAATCAAGCATCGGCCCGAAATAGCGGATGATCTTGTCGCCCTTCTTGATCTTCTTGGTGGCGAAGAGACCGAGCCCGGTCTTGGACCGGCCGATGCGATAGGGCTTGCTGGACGAGATTTCGGGCATGGCTCACTGCAAAACTGACGAGGAACGACTGAACGAGGACACGTAAAGCGCGCTGACAGTGCTTCTAATGCGATTCCGCGCATGATGACATGTTTTTTGTACGCACGGCATGAACGATCCACACGCCTGATGCGACGAAGTAGACCATCCGTGTGACAACAACAGCTAGCAAAACGGGTTCCAGATCATGCCGGGCAGATACCGAAGCATTGCGATCACATCTCTTCTGCTCGCCGGCCTGCACGCAGGCCTCACAGGCACTGCGTCCGGGCAGATCGCTCAAAATATCAGCAGCTACAGCTCAACCGCCGACAAGGATTGCCGGAAACTCAGCGGCGGCAGCGCCGACGACGACGGCGGAACGCGGGTCTGTCCCGGCCCTGCGGGGCTCGTCGTACTGGTGAGCGAAGGCGATCTGCGTGAAACGGTCTCTGCCGGGCGGAACGCGAAGGAAGCTTCCAGCGAGCCGGCAGCAAAGGCCTGGTTCGGGCCGTTCAGTTCAACAACGCCGACCATCGAATGGCGCCGGGTGGCCAGGGACAAGCCGCCCTTCGCGATGATCCAGCGCTGGCACATCGCCGACATCGACGACGAGGGCAAGGACAGCCGCCCGATCGCGAAGCAGTTGCTCGTGGTGACGCGGCTGCAGCCTGGCAGCGCGTGTCACGTCGCGTACATCGACGTGAAGGCCAATGCCAATCCGAACGATCTCGCCCGCGAAGCCGCGGATACCATCGCCCGTGACTTCAAATGCGGAATCGACAAGGTGAAGGTGGTCGGGACCAGCGGACGGGCGGTGGAACTGGCGCTGCCGCGTTAGAACTCGCCTACGTCGGCCGATGGTCAGGCATCAGCATCGCAGCAAGCAACGCTTCCACGCTCGTGCCCGGCGGCAGACCTTCCATGATCGGCGACAGCCGGCCGTCCAGATAGAGCATGGCGAAGCCGTGCACCATCGACCAGATCCGGGCGATATCGGCTGCCTGGCCCAACGTCAGGTGATCGGGTGCGACGTCTTCGTGACGGCGGGCAGCAACGATGCTGGCGAGCTTGTGGAAAGCGGTTTCCGACGCCTCGCGCAGCGCGGGCCGTTCATGATCGAGGCGCTCGCCGCGGAACATCAACTGGAACATGCAGGGATTATCGCGCGCGAACGCGACGTAGGCGCTGGCCTTGCGGGCCGCCACTGCTTCGGGCGCGGTTTCGCTGCACGTCGCCGCGCCAAGCTGCTCGGAGAATTTCTTGAAACCGATCGCCGCCAGTTCGCTGAGCAGGCCGGTGACATCGCCGAAATGATGGGACGGCGCGGCATGGGAGACGCCCGCCTCGCGCGCCACCGCGCGCAGCGTCAGCCCGTTGATTCCCTCACGTTCTGCGACCCGCTTGGCCGCCTTGAGCAGGGCCTCATGCAAATCGCCGTGATGATAGGGCTGGTCGCGTTCAGCCTTGTGTGCGGACTTGGCCGCCGATGGAGAGATTTTTTTCACGGGCACGGGTTTGGACAGCGGCTTTTTGCCAACTGCTGCGGCCTTGGGGGATTTCTCCCGCTTCGCTGCGTTCTGAACACCCATGACCGCAATTTAGGTATGCATTTTGACGCTGTCAAGATTTTCCTTGACGGCACCCCGGCGGGGGCCTAAATGCATCTTTACAACGTCAAGATATTTCCAGGCAGGCAGCCATGGCGCTCTTTTTGATCCTTGCCCCGTTCGCGACCTTCGCCACCCTGATGATGTTGACCACGGTCAAGATCAGCCTCGCGGCCAGCGCGGTTGTCGCCTTCGGCCTGGTTGCCCGAGATATGGTCGCCGGCCGTTCGATCAAGATGCTGACCACCGGCGCTCTCGTTCTTTTCGCATCTCTGGCCGGATACCACCTGATGGCGGCAACCGAGATGAGCCCAACCTCGGTCCGCCTCGCCGTCGATGGCAGCGTGCTGGCCATCGCACTCGGTTCGATCGCGATCCGCCTGCCCTTTACGCTCCAGCATGCGCGCGAAATGGTCGATGCCGAAACCGCCAGGCTGCCGCACTTTCTGCGGACCAACTACATCCTCACCTGGGTCTGGAGCGCAGCCTTCGTTCTGATGCTCCTCGCCGACATGGTGGCGATCTATCTGCCCAGCACGCCGCTGTGGGTTTGCGCCGCCATCGCGTTCGCCGCCCGCAACGTCGCCACCTACTTCACGCAATGGTACCCGAAGCACGTTCGCGCCGGGATCGCGGCCAGCGCCAATACGGCTGCTGCCTGATCCCGACCACAGCGCAACAAGTTACAAACCCAAGGAGCCTTCAATGGCCCGCACTGCTCTCAGGATTCTTCTCGGCTTTCTTTCGACCGCTGTCTTCCTTGCGGCTTTTATCCTCGTCGGTGACGTTCTGCTGGCGGCGATCGCCGCCACCGCCGTCGTCGTCGTGCAATTCGTGTTCGGACGAACCACCAGCGCAAAGCCAAGCGTCGCGATATGGGCGAGCCTCGCGATTGTCCTCACCCTCACCGGTGTTTCGCTGATGGGCGACGATGCAAACGCTTCGCTGATGTCACGGACGGACATCACCGGCTCGGTGTCCAACTGCGCCTGCAAGCCCGCGACCAAGGTGCACGGCCTGCCGGTCCCGTTCCTTTCCACGCCAAAGACTATTGCTCCCGCGCCCGGACCCGTGTGACATTTGCGGCATGGCCGCAGTCTTTCGTCAGCTCTTCGTCGATTTCTTTTCCACGATCGTCTTCCTTGCGGTCTATGCCGCGACGGGAAACATTTTGATCGCGACCGGCGTCGCCATCATAGGCGCGATTGCACAGTTCATCCGCGCTCGGGTCAAGCGCGAAAAGCTCGACATTATGACGTGGGCGAGCCTCGGGCTTGTCATCATTCTGGGCGGTGCGACGCTGCTCACAAAGGACCCGCGTTTCGTCCTGATCAAACCCAGCATCGCGCATTTCGCCATCGGCGCGATCATGCTGCGCAAGGACTGGATGCTGCGCTATTCCCCGCCAATTGTTCGCGACAACATCCCTCACCTTGCCACCCTGGCGGGTTACGCCTGGGCCGTCCTGATGTTCGCGCTTGGAGCGGGCGTCATCGCCGTTGCCATGACGGGCGATATCAAGCTGTGGGCGTTCTACGTCGCGGTGATCGCCGTCGGCGCCAAGGTGCTGGCCTTCGCAGTCCAGTATGTGATCTTCCGCATCGCCATCACGCGAAAGCTGCGCGCTGCAGCCGCGACGACCCAACCAGCAAGCTGAACGTCCACGGAGCGTATGACGAGATCATGACGCGCCGCGCCGTTATCTTTACCGACCCTACCGATACCAAGGTGTCCACCGGCGACATCCCGCGGACTGCCCGCCCCTGCTCTGCCCTCCAACCAGGTGACAAATTGCAGCTGATAAAATTCGCGTCGCCGCGGGGAAATGCGCTATATCGGCCAGCGCGGACCGCTCCAGAACCATTCTGGCTGCGCGGCACGCGGAGAGAGGGAAACACATGGCAGTCGACGGAAACTGGAATATCACCCTGAGCACGCCGCTGGGCGATCGCGATGCGACGTTGACGCTGGCGAGCGCGGGCAACACACTCACCGGCAAGCAGGCGGCGGACGGCAACGAAGCCGACATCGTTGACGGCACCGTCAACGGCAATGACGTTGCCTGGAAGGCCTCGATCACCAATCCGATGCCTCTGACACTGGCCTTCAGCGGCAAGGTCGACGGCGATGCCATTTCCGGCGATGTCAGCATCGGCCCGATGGGCAGCTTCCCGTTCAAGGGAACGCGGGCGTAAAGGTCTGCGGGTAGCGCACGATCGCGCAACATTCTCGATTGTCATACGCGGGCTTGACCCGCGTATCCATCCTGCTTCGAGAAGATGCATCTTTCAAAAAAGGATGGATGGCCGGGTCAAGCCCGGCCATGACGACTGAGGATGTTGAAGCGCCTCACCTCACTTCCGCAGTGAGGCGCGGAGCAAACTAGACCCCCGGCATCCAGTTGCCGTGAAAGCCTTGCGGCACCCGGGCTGGAAGGCCGATCCGTGCGATGGGCTTGGACTCGATCCGCTGCGCATCAAGGATGACAAGGTCGCTGGCGTTGCGGGTGCGGTCGTAGACAAACCCCATCAGCCAGCCGTCGTCCTCGCCGCTGCTGCCTTCGGGCGTGATGTGCACAAACTCGCTCGGCAGGCCGGTGTTGAAGTCATGCACCGTGCTGTTGCCCGACTTCAGATCGTATTTGCGCAGGCTGGTGTATCGCTGGGACGCCAGATCCGTTCCGGTATCGACCGAATAGACGATGCTGTGATGCGAACCAGCCATGTTCTCATTGACGCGCGGGAATTCAATCGCCCGATCGTCGAGCTGCTGCTCCTGCGCCTTGGTCGCACCGGGTGGAATCCGCCAGCGTTTCAGGACTGCCTTGTCGAAAGTCGTCGCCGACGGCCCGCCGCGCCACAGTTCGTTGTACCAGGCCACATCGATCACGATGGTGCCGTCCGCTTCCTCGAACGCGTTGGCGACGTGGAAGACATAACACGGCTCGACCTCCACCCAGCGCAACGACTCGATGCCCGCGCCGCGCTTGAGAATTCCAAGCCGCGCGCCGTAGCTGTCGTTCCACGCAAACGGCATGGTGCCGCGCTGGGCGGCCGGCATGTCGAACACCACCGGCAGGTCCATGAAGATGACGTGCTCCGACGTCATTGCGAAATCGTGCATCATGGTCGGCGCTTTGGTCGGGATCGGAATGCTGCGCATCAACGTACCGCTCGCATCCACCGCATGATAGGTCTGGAACGGCGGCGCGAAACCATACCCGAAGAAGTGCATCTCTCCGGTGACC
>Ga0233443_1001280_pt1 | contig 22601 bp, 19 predicted proteins | sample SI_123_September_2_FD_182784 | JGI IMG/M metagenome (GOLD analysis project Ga0233443, IMG submission 182784) | Seawater microbial communities from Saanich Inlet, British Columbia, Canada - SI_123_September2016_200_MG | ecosystem: Environmental > Aquatic > Marine > Inlet | place: Canada: British... | reverse complement strand
TGGCCGCCGCACCGGACCGGAACATGTCGCAATATTTTGGCTCTAGAAGGTATTCTTCGTACTTCTTGCCGAACTGCCGGGCCATCTTCCGATCTGTTCCCAGCACCGCAACACATTTCTCAAGCACACCAACAAACTGGCCCTTGCTCAATCCTCCTGTCCGCGTCAGAACTTCGGCGGCTCCGGCCAGGAACAGATGGCAACCAAACCGGTTCACACCATCAAGGCGCAATCCGTCCTTCATTAAGCCGGCCAAGGCACCTTCAAGGAACTTCATCATCACGACCCGGGCGTCGCGAACCTCTTCTTTCGATGCCTTTTCGGCGTCAGGTTCATCAATTTCTTCTTCAGCAGGCAGTAATTCTTCGTCAGCTTCTGCTTCCGCTGAGGCTTCGTCTTCTGGTTCCTCGCCTTCGTCTTCGTCACCCGATGCATCCGGCTCATCTGCTTCAGGTTCAAATGATTGCTCAGGAACCTTTATTTCTTCCTGTTTCTTCGGCGCAGGCGCTGCTGCACCGGCGCCAGCAGCATCACCACGTGCACCTTCGTTGCCCCCGCCACTGGTCAACCACTCCTTGAGCAGCAAACGTTCAACGGGAGAAATGAAAACGAACGCCAGCGACATGAAGGCGAACGCAAAAGATCCGACAAAAACGATCAGTGTCTGCGCTTGCATGCTCATGATTTATTTTCCACTTGTTTCACATCATCCTGGAAATTGATCACACTGCGAATACCGTCGCATATTACTAGAAGAAACCTTCTGTCGACAAATAAGTCATAAAAAATGCAAATCCGAGACTAACCGCTGTTATCATCATGATCTTCAGGAAGATCGTTCCGATAGGGGACTTCCCACTTGCCCTGGCTTTCTTTTTTGCCTTTCGCGGCTTTCTGGCCACGGGCTCGTCATAGTCGTCAAAGCCACCAGTATCAGTATCAAATGTCATTTCAGCGAAATCTGGCCCACCGCCAACTTCGACTTCCATGTTTGCAAATCCGCCACCACCGCCGCCACCAATATCCGAAATGGACTCGGTTGTAAAAACTGTTGCCTCAATCGTTGAGTTTTTCTCGGCGTCGTAGGTTTCCTTGATAACTTTGACGGCTTTGACGCTGGGATTGCTATGCATGGACTTGGCGTCTTCAATCGCAACCTCACGCTCAAGGTTCGTATAGCGCGATTCGATCGTCCATCGACCACCGGTCAATACATAAACTTCGTATGTGATCTCAGCCAAAACGTCTCCTCCGGAACAAAATCCGGTCAGCCCACCCGCGTCCAGGTTCCATTATGCCACCGGAAACCAGACCAAAAGAATACAAACCATTGTCCGCAAAAGGATATTCACTACTTAATCGGTCATTTGCAACCTTTTGCCGGATATGAAAGGCAATCATTTTCCACATTTTCGTAGTCGTAATCAAAACAATCGCTTATTATGCATAATTGTTGGGTAGGCAAACAATCCAAAAAAGTGAAGTGGAGCACTCTCGCTTCCACTATAGATAATGCAGGATCAAGACGTAGATGGAACGCTCGTTCAAAAAAGAAGTGCAGTCCTTGCGGCTGGGAGACGGAGATACTTTCCACGGTGAAGGCATTCTGGCGGTAACCAAGGGGTTACTACAATCCGGGGTCAGTTATGTCGGTGGCTATCAGGGCGCACCGATCTCTCATTTGATGGATGTACTGGCGGACGCGCAAGGCATCCTGGATGAACTCGGGGTTCACCTGGAAACCTGCGCGAACGAAGCAGGTGCCGCTGCCATGCTCGGTGCCTCGATCAACTATCCCCTGCGTGGTGCTGTGACCTGGAAAGCCACGGTCGGCACCAACGTTGCCTCTGATGCATTGTCTAACCTGGCCTCTGCCGGTGTCAAAGGCGGTGCCTTGATCGTGGTCGGCGAAGATTATGGTGAAGGTGCGTCCATCATTCAGGAGCGTAGTCACGCCTTCGCCATGAAATCCCAGATCTGGCTTCTGGATCCACGCCCGAACCTGACGACGATTGTCGATATGGTTGAGCAGGGATTTCAGCTCTCGGAAGCCAGCAACACGCCTGTCATGCTTGAGCTGCGTATTCGTGCCTGTCATGTCCGTGGCAGTTTTGAGACCAAGGACAATCGTCAACCCGAATTTTCTCGCCGGAACCTGTTGGAAAATCCCGATTTTGATTACGGCAAGATTTGCTTGCCGCCATCGACCTATGCCCAGGAAAAGCAAAAGATCGAGACGCGCTTGCCCGCCGCACTGGAATTCATTCGCGAACGTCAGCTGAACGAATTTTTTGAGGGCGACAAGGATGACGTCGGCATTATTGTCCAGGGCGGACATTACAATGGTGTCGTTCGCGCCCTGCAACAACTGGGTCTGGCCAATGTCTTTGGCGAAAGCCAGATTCCGATATATGTGCTGAACGTCACCTATCCCCTTGTCCCGGATGAATTTGTTCAATTTTGCGCTGGTAAGAAAGCCGTGCTGATTGTCGAGGAAGGGCAACCTGATTTCATCGAACAAGCCGCCCATTCCTACCTTCGCAAGGCGGACATAAACACCACCATTGTTGGCAAGGACGTATTGCCGATGGCGGGAGAATATGTTGCTTCGGTTTTGCAGGAAGGCATTGCGAAGTTCGTCGAAGGTACCCAGCCGGCAGGCGTTGATACATCTGCCGTTGTCGATACGGTTGCCCGGATTTCCGGCTACAAGGCCAAGGCTGCCGAGTTGCTGGGTGAGCCTGTGCCACCGCGCCCGCCCGGATTTTGTGTGGGCTGCCCGGAGCGACCGGTTTTCAGCGCCATGAAACTGGTGGAGCAGGAAACCGGACCGTTTCACGTTTCGGCTGATATTGGTTGTCATACATTTTCCACGCTGCCGCCTTTCAATATGGGCAACACGGTTCTGGGATACGGACTTGGTCTGGCCTCTTCAACCGGTGTCGGTCCGAACTTTGGAAATCGTGTCGTCAGCATCATGGGAGACGGTGGTTTCTGGCACAACGGCCTGACGACAGGCGTTGCCAATGCCATTTTCAACAAGGATGATTCCGTGTTGATGATTTTCAACAACGGCTACACGTCGGCGACCGGTGCGCAGCATATTCCATCAACCGGCACCAACGCCCGGCTGGAACCAACAGGCCAGGACATTGTCTCGGCCCTGAAGGGTGTTGGCGTTAAATGGATCAAGCGTGTTCGAACCTATCATGTCAGCGAGATGCGCAAGGTCCTTGGCGATGCCATGACGACCAAAGAAGGTGGCTTGAAAGTCATCATTGCGGATGGTGAGTGTATGCTGGCCGTCCAGCGCAAGAAGAAACCCGTTGATCGCAAGGCCGTCACTGATGGCGACCGTGTTGTTCGTTCGCGATTTGGTGTTGACGAAGCCTGCTGCACGGGCGATCACAGCTGTGTCCGCTTGTCCGGTTGCCCCTCGCTGACCATCAAAAGCAGTGGTGATCCCCTGAAGTCCGATCCGGTTGCCCATGTTGACGAAGGCTGTGTCGCTTGTGGCCTGTGCGGAGAAAATGCCCATGCCGCAACGCTGTGCCCTTCTTTCTATCGAGCAGATGTTGTGCAAAACCCGACCGCATTTGACCGGATGGTTGAACGCTGGCGACGGCGTTATATCTCCTGGCTTGGCGGCAGCGCCGCGGCGACAGGAGACGCAGCATGAGTGTCATTGAACAAACAGACACACCGGTTCAAACGCCTGTCGTAACTGATATCCCCGAGGCCCCCGTCAGTATCCTGATTGCTGCCCTGGGCGGTGAAGGTGGCGGTCTGTTGACCGACTGGGTCGTTTCTGCCGCCGAACAGGAAGGCTTTATTGTTCAAAGCACATCCATTCCAGGCCTTGCCCAGCGGACCGGCGCAACCACCTATTTTGTGGAAATCTTTCCCACCTCGGCATCAGCGTTGAACGGGCGATTACCGGTATTAACCCTGCTGCCTAATCCGGGGGATATCGACATCATGGTCGCCTCGGAATTGCTGGAAGCTGGTCGCGCCATTCAAAACGGTTTTATTACACCCGACAAAACCACCCTGATTGCTTCAACTCACCGGGTATATGCCACCATCGAAAAAGCCGCCATGGGGGACGGCCGGACAGACACCACCCGGATCATCGCCGCAGCCGGAGAAATGTCCCGCGAAGCAATCCTGTTTGACATGGGCAAAGTTGCCCTTGAATCCGGCAGTGTGATTAACTCTGTCTTGCTGGGTGCCATGGCCGGTTCAGGACGCCTTCCCATGAAACGCGAAACGCTGGAAGGCGTTATCCGTGAGGGCGGCATCGCGGTCGAAAACAACCTGCAAGGCTTTGCAGCCGGTTTTGATCTGGCCTCGGCCAAAACCAGCGACACGACATCTTCCGAACCGCAGACAACACACAAGACAAATGTGCTGTCACCAGGGGCCCTGGCTGAACGTGTCGACAGGGAATATCCGGGCCCGGCCCTTGCCATGGTCAATGAAGGCGTGGCCCGTCTGATCGAATATCAGGACAGCGCCTATGCCGGCTTGTTTCTGGATCGCCTGGATCCCGTTCGCGATTTTGATCAGGCAAACGGCGGAGAAGACAACGGTTTTGAAATTACAGTTGAAGCCGCCCGCGCCCTGGCGCACTGGATGGCTTATGAAGATGTCATCCGGGTTGCTGACTTAAAAACCCGCCCTGACAGGCTGCCGCGTATACGTGGTGATCTCAAAGCCGGTCCTGACGAGCCTGTTGTCGTCGTTGATTTTCTGAAACCAGGTCTTGAGGAATTCTGTTCCATCATGCCGGGCTTCATCGCACGTCCCCTGATCGGCTGGGCCAGCAAGCATAACAAGCTCGATAGTTTCAACTTTGGTCTGCATGTTACGACCAGTGGTATTTTTGGCTACAGCATGATGCGTTTCCTCGCCAAATTGAAAGGCATCCGTCGTATCGGATATCGCTATGCAAGCGAGCAAGCCTTGATTGAGCGCTGGCTGACAGCTGTCAAAGATGCCCTCAACATGGATCGTCAATCTGGCATGCAAGTCATCGCTTGTGCGCGTCTTGTTAAAGGTTACGGCGAAACCCATCGGCGCGGGAGTAGCAATCTTGCCCGTATCCTGGGAGAGCTGATTGAGCCCGGGCTTGCCAGTTCAGCAACCGGCCTGGCAGATCAGGTCAGCAAGGCCCGCAATTCTGCACTGGCAGATTCAAGTTGTGCAGAACTTGATTCTACGATGGCGGCATTGATCACAAAACAATAAGAAACCCCGGCAAGAGGAGAGCGATCATGGGAGAAAAGCAATTCAGGGAACGTCCATTTTCACATGGTCCCTACCCTTTGGAACTATTATCTCATGATCCATCCATCGCCGAAAAAGAAGCTGCGGCACCTGCGCTCGCCAGTCCACCCGGTGTTGCGACAAATGACACCACGCTCGGATCGGCGCTGAATGAGTATTTCAGCCATCTGAAACCCTTTTTTGTCGGGGAAGCTGCGCCTGAAGGTGATTTGCCTGATGACCAGGGCATGCGCATGGCTGATGTCAAAGGCGCTTGTTACTTCCTGGATGCTGCGGCTGTTGGAATTTGCAAGATGCCAGAAAATGCATGGATCGGTGAAGCTATTCCAGGCCACACCCATGCTGTCGTTTATCTGATTGAACATGGCCGTTTGCCTGAATCTGGTAATCTCGCCAGAGACTGGATAAGCGACAATGTCGATGCTGGCAGCGCCCTGTTTGTTGCAGAGATAGCTGCCGTCGTTTCAGGTCATATCCGGGCGCTCGGGTTTGCAGCCCAGGGACATGCGCCAGGTGCATCACAGGTCGATGCGGAACGCCTTGCGGTAATGTCCGGCCTGGCAGTACGTACTGAAAAAGGCCTGCGTCACCCCCACATCGGAAGCGAATTTTCAATAGGCGTCATTACCACGGCCTACGAACTGGTTTGTGATACTGCCCTGGCACCGGCGGCCCTGAACGAATTCAGGTTTGGGTTCTGGGCCGGTATGCATGGCGGAACATCAGGCCGGGAACGCGCCCGCAAGGCAAAGCGTCGCACGGACCTTGGCAAATATCCGATGGAAACGGTAAACCGGGTGGATCGCCCCACAACCTTGATTCTTGACGATGAAGTACCCCGCATCCCCAAAAGGGCCTCGATGTTTGACCGGGCCTTGAGAGGTGATCTGGGCGAGAAAACACAAAAGGAACGGAACCGGTTCTCGTTGAAAAGCCCCTTTGGTGCCGGCCTTGTGGGACCCATCGGCGCGTTGCACCCCCTGCAGGACAAGGACGCCGATGAAGTTGATACCAGCAAATACCAGGACCCTGTTGCCAACGCAAAGGCAATAAAGTCGCTTTCCTATTTTCTTGGGGCAGATATCACCGGAATTTGTGAGATTCCGCGATACGCCTGGTATTCTCATAAGGGTGACGGCAGTGAAATTGTGCCTTACCACAAATACGCCGTCATTATGCAAATCGATCAAGGCTATGAGACGATGGAAGGAGCCAGTGGTGATGACTGGATTTCCGGCTCACAGTCCATGCGCGCCTATTTGCGTGGCGCTGAAATAGCAGGCGTCATGGCCAAACATTTGCGCAGCACCGGATTTTCTTCGACCCCGCAAACCAATACAAATTCTGAAGTTCTGCAATTACCGCTGTCGCTTCTTGCCGGTCTTGGCGAGATGAGCAGAATTGGAGAATTAGTGTTGAACCCCTTCGTTGGTCCCCGCTTGAAAACAGTTGTGATGACAACGGATATGCCATTGGCGGTCGACAAGCCGATTGACTTTGGCCTGCAGCATTTTTGTGAAAATTGTTACAAATGCGCCCGTGAATGCCCCTGTGATGCCATACCCTGGGGCGACAAGATCATGTTCAATGGCTATGAAATATGGAAGCCGGATGTTGAAAGATGTGCACGCTATCGCCTCACCAATCGCAAAGGTTCAGCATGTGGTCGTTGTATGAAGACTTGTCCTTTGAACAAGGTTGTCACTGCAGACGGATCGTTGCTCACGCGTTTTGCCAGTTGGTGCGGCGTCCATCTGATGTGGGCCAAACCACTGATGGTCCCCATTGCCACATGGTATGACGATTTCCAGGGCCATGGCCGAAGGGTCCTGCCGAAAAAGTGGTGGCTGGATCTGGAAGTTGTCGACGGAGTATGTGTCGCACCTTTCGGCGCCAATGAGCATGAACTGGATATCAAGAAAGTCATCGACCCGGCAAAACAGAAAATGGCGACCTACTCAGCCAGTTTGTATCCGCCGCCCAATGAATTTGACCCCTACCCCGTCGACCGAAAAGCAGCATTGGCCATAACATCAGAGCTGGAATCGGTTGATCAAGCCAAAATACGCCATGCCCAGGGTGGTAGCAAACCTCTACACTATGTTGTGACACCCCCCAAGTAATTCCCTCAAGTCGATAAAACTTGTTGGAAAATGTGGCAAAAAGTCCCTATATTTGATGTGCGAGGGGGCGCTTCCTGGCAATTATTTGCAAAGGGGTGAGTTCGCACATGCTATCAAGTTTGTTTGGTCCGCCGCCAAACCACGACTGTAAATCCGTGTTGTCGGCAGCTATTAATCACCAATTATTGTTCTGTTAGCCGTAACGTGGTTACCGAAGGAATAAGAACCGTCCTCGCTGTTGACGATGACCGGTCCATGATTGCGTTTCTGGGAATGCTGATCAATCAGATGGGGCACGAATTTGTCGGGCTGCATACGGGTGAAGAGTGCCTTGCGCAGATTGATCAAATTAACCCTGATTTGCTGATGCTGGACGTTAATATGCCTGGCATGGACGGTTATGAAACTTGTCGTCGTGTGCGATCAGAGCACAGCAATATAACAGTGCCGGTTTTGTTTTTAACCGGAAATGACGCCCGTGTGGGATTGTCAGATGCCATCTCGGCAGGCGGGACAGAATATCTTTCCAAACCTATCGACGCAGAAGCATTAATTCAGCGCGTCCAGTACTGGTTTTCGCTCGTCTGACAAAACCTGTCATGACCGGTGTTCAGTGACGAATAAGGCCATATTCCGATAGTTCGTCGCCGGCAAGCCAATCCTGATCAAGATCAAGGTCAAGATCATTTTCAATATCTGACAAAGCCTGTACACCATCGCGAAAACGGCTTTCACGGTTGAAACCGGAACCTGCCACATCGTCAAATTCCGCTGCCAGGAAATCACGATAATCGGAAGAACTGTTGAATGTTACCTTCATAACCCATCTCCTTTTGATCAGACCCAAAAATTTCTGTTTGATTGACAATTACTCTTTGCATAGGTCTTTGCATTCCCTGTGCCAAAACCCCAACATTTGACATTTTATCGTCCAAGCTTTTGAAATTATGTTGTTTTCTCAAAGATACCCAACTTTGTGATCACCCGCCAAAACCGAATATTTGCTCATCAGGCACTATTTGCCCAGCATATGGCAGGTGAATTTCCGGGCCTTGAGAAATGGTCATCCTGCCATTCTGTTCTATAATTCAGGCTCATGAACCAGGAAAATAACCCGACAAATTCAGGGCCGCGCCCCGCGAAAGACGTCACAGATAATCTTTATGCCAGAACCGGGAAGTTACCGGTTTGGCGGACCATTGTACGTGCCTGGGCCATTGTCTTTCGACGCCTGAACATATTTGTCGCGCTGGCGGCGATCCCCATGGCCCTGACCTGGCTGATACAGTTTATTGGCGCTGATCTGGTGGAGAGCTGGCATTTGCCAGGTCGTGTCAGGATCGTCATTGAAGAACCCTTTCGCTGGGTCTTCTGGACCGTATTTTCGGTCGCCTGGCACCGATATGCCCTTCTGGGTCACCGCGATTCACGACGCATGTTTCAGTTTCAATTGGGCACTCGTGAATTAAAATTCATGGCCTATGCCGCCATTCTGGCAATCCCCTTGTTACTGGCACGCGTTCCGTTGCTGTATTTCGGCGATGAGGTCCCTGAGTTGCCCGTTCCCTATTTAATCCTGATGCTGGTTCTCGTCATAACCGGGATCACGGTTGGCATCCGCTTTTCATTCGTTTTTCCGTCCGTATCCGTCGAACGGAAAACCGGCCTGAAGCAGGCGTGGGGCGAAACCAGTGGTTCTGGCTGGCGAATATTCTGGGCTTCTTTCCTGGCGTCAATTCCCCTGGGCGTGCTCGACCGCCTGGCTCGGGAACTGGTCTTGATGATGGAACCCATCGTCGCCCGAACAGGTCAAAGCGCGTGGGAGAACCCTTTGGGCCACTGGATGATTGGCCTATCCATCGCCCAATTGATCCTGACGTTCTTCTTTACAGCTGTTCTGGTCTCCGTACTTTGCATCGCATTCCGCCGTCAAACGGAATGGGAGCCTCCATCAGAATCCTCAGGCGGCTGATACCTGCTCGCCATATTTAATCACGGCGCGATGGTTGGATGTGTCAGAAACCATTGTGATATCATCAATCGGGTTGCCATTGACGATGAGCAAATCGGCAAAGGCTTCTTCCTTGATCCGTCCGCGTAAGGCGTCACGTACCAGGTCCGCGGCATTTCCGGTTGAAGCAACCAGTGCATCCTTCGTGCTGATACCAACTTCCGTCATATACAACAACTCAAGGGCATTATTACCGTGTGTGTTAAATGGCGTACCGGCATCCGTGCCCATGGCGATCTTGCCACCTGCCTTGTAAAAAGCCTTGACCGATGCCTGGTGAAATTCGGTTACACGAATTGATTTCTCGACAGCATAGGCCGGAATTCCGTTATCCTTGTTGGCAATGATATTCTTGACCGCCGCCAGTGTCGGCACTAGGAAGGTGCCGCTTTCCATCATTTCCTCAATACATTTGTCATCCATAAAAATGCCGTGTTCGATGGAATCGATACCACCACGCACGGCATTCAAAATACCGTCCCGTCCCTGGGCATGGCTGGCGGTATGTTTGTGGAAACGATGCGCCTCATGAATACCGGCTGCCATTTCTTCTGGTGTATAGTGGGCATCTTCCGGATTAACACCCGGTGTCATAACGCCACCTGTTGCCATGATCTTCACAAAATCAGACCCGGCATGAACCTGTTCACGAACTGCCGTGATAACTTCATCGCAACCATCCGCGATGCGGCCAACACGGTTTCCATGACCACCCGTCATGCAAATCATTCGGCCAGCAGCATAAATCGTTGGTCCCACAAAGGTCCGTTTGTTGACAGCATCGCGTACGGCAAATTCAAGATAATCCTTGCCGCCACAATCCCGGACAGACGTTATCCCGGCGCGCAAATTAATTTGCGCCCGTTCCAGCGCACCCATGGTAATGGCCGCATCGGTCGATTTATCCATTACGGTTCCCGGATCGCCCGAGGCATCCATGCACAGGTGGACATGACAATCGAACAGGCCTGGCAACAAAGTGCCGCCTGATGTGTCGACCTTTTCACCGTCAAAACCATCAAATTCACTGACCGGGGCGACACGTGTAATCTTGTCGCCGTCGACAAGAACACCCTGGCCTTCACTAATGTTGCCATCGCCATCGAAAACCAGGCCGCCTGAATAAAGTGTGCTCATTCTTGTTTCTCCAGTATTAAAAATTACAGGCTCAACTAAGTGAACCGGCTGCCAGTTCACCATATTTCAGCACAGCGCGATGATTGGTTTTATCAGCGACCATATTGATATCAGATGTCGGGTCACCATTGACGATCAGAATATCCGCATAGAGACCTTCCTTGATACGTCCGCGTTCAGCGTCACGCACGAGATCAGCCGCGTTACCTGTCGCTGACTGCAAGGCATCCAGGGGTGCAACGCCGGCTTCGACCATATAGGCGAGCTCCATGGCATTTGTGCCATGAACATTGAACGGTGTGCCGGTGTCTGTACCCATAGCCATTTTGCCGCCGGCTTCTGCATACATTTTTATCGACGCCAGATGATGTTTGGAAACCCGGTTGGTTTTCTGGATGACATAGTCTGGCACAGCATCTGCATTTTCAAGGATATGACGGGGGGCTGCCAGTGTTGGCACCAGCCAGGTTCCATTTTCCTTCATTTCAGAAACGCAGCGATCATCCATAAAAATGCCATGCTCAATCGAATCAATACCACCACGCACCGCGTTCAGAATACCATCCCGGCCCTGGGCATGGCTGGCCGTGTGTTTATGGAAACGATGGGCCTCGTGAATACCAGAGGCCATTTCTTCGGCCGTATAGTGGGCATCTTCCGGATTAACGCCAGGTGTGCCGACACCGCCTGTTGCCATGATCTTGATGCAGTCACAGCCGGCGTGAATTTGTTCACGAACGGCCTTCACAACTTCCTGAACACCATCTGCAATGCGCCCGATCCTGTTGCCATGACCGCCGGTCATACAGATCATTTTCCCGACTGCATGAATTGTGGGACCCATAAACTTGCGTGCGTTCAAGGCGTCACGTACAGCAAATTCCAGATAGTCCTTGCCACCGCAGTCACGTACCGACGTAACACCGCCACGCAATATCGTCTGGGCATTTTGCAGGGCCAGCATGGTAATCGCAGCATCCGACATCTTGGCCATGTCGGCACCGGTGTCACCAGACGCCGTCATGCAAAGATGGACATGACAGTCGAACAAACCGGGCAGGACCATACCTCCGGATGTATCAACGCGCTGGCCTTTGAAGTCACTGAATTCCGACGCAGGTGCAACACGTGCAATCCGGTCGCCCTCGATCAGAACACCGTGATCGACCAGCACGTTACCGTCACCATCAAATACCGCGCCACCAGACAACAGCATTGCCATAGCACTAACTCCTCAATTGTGAACGACTTCAGCCGGTCGGCTCAAGCCTGTTTTCTTCAACGGCGTGGCAGGCCACGCGAGTGCCACCAACATTGTGCAATTCCGGCTGTTCCGATTTGCAACGATCATTGGCAAACGGACAACGAGGATGGAACGTGCAGCCTGATGGCGGATTGATCGGACTTGGGACTTCACCCGCAACCGGAATGCGCTGCTTGCCTGTCATATCCAGATCGGGGATAGCGTCCAGCAAGAACCTGGAATAGGGATGTCTTGGATTGGAAAATAATTCCCTGGTATCTGCCAGCTCACAAATCCGGCCCAGATACATAACACCAATCCTGTCCGAGACATGATCGACAACGGCGAGATCATGACTGATGAACAAATAGGTCAGGCCATATTCCCGCTGCAGGTCTTTCATCAAATTCAGAATTTGCGCCTGCACAGAAACGTCCAGCGCCGAAGTTGGCTCATCACACACCAGAAATTCCGGGTTTCCCGCCAGGGCCCTGGCAATGGAAATCCGCTGGCGTTGTCCGCCAGAAAATTCATGTGGATATTTTTCACCATCAACTGGGGAAAGACCGACCTGAGACAGCAACTCACCAACTCTTCTGGTCACATCACTGCGCTTGTCGAACATTTTTTTATGACGAATAGGTTCGGCCACAATATCCGACACCCGCCAACGTGGATTAAGCGAAGCATAAGGGTCCTGGAAGATCATTTGCATGCGCCCGCGAAGCGCCGCTTCTTCCTTGCGGTTATTCAGCGCCGTAAGATCAACACCTTCAAATTCGATACTGCCACCTGACGGCTTGTACAGGCCAACAATCAGGCGCGCCACCGTCGACTTGCCGCACCCGGATTCGCCTACCAGAGACAAGGTCTGGCCCCGTTCAATTTCAAAATCCACACCGTCGACCGCTTTGACAATCTGGCGTTCACTGCCTTCAATCATCCGGTTTAACAGGGGTGGTGATACGTCAAAATAGCGGGCAATGCCCTTGGCTTTTAACAAGGCTTCAGTCATGCGCCTGTGCCCTCCGGGTCAAACTTCCAACAGGCGACAAAAGAATTCTCCACAGGTTCCAGAATGGGTCGTTCAACCATACAGCGGGGACCTTTGTCAGCGCATCTTGGATTAAAGGCGCAGCCGGTGGGTATTTCGGTCAATCGCGGCATGGAACCATCAATCTGGGTCAGGCGTTCGACTTCGTGTCCGACCTTGGGGATCGAGCCCATCAGGCCATGGGTATAAGGGTGGTTGGCATTCTTGACCACTTCGGCAACAGGACCAATTTCAGCGACCCGGCCAGCGTACATGACGGCCACGCGGTCTGCCGTTTCAGCAATCACACCCATATCATGGGTTACCAGCATCACAGCCGTTCCGTGTTCCCGACAGAGCTTCTTGATCAAAGTAATGATCTGCGCCTGAATAGACACATCCAGTGCCGTCGTTGGTTCGTCCGCAATGATTAAACGTGGTTCCGCACACAAAGCCAGGGCGATAACCACCCGTTGGCGCATCCCTCCGGAAAACTGGTGTGGATAGTGATCGATACGCTCTCTGGCACTGGGAATACCGACTTCTTCCAACAGGTCAACAGCCCGTGTTTTGGCATCCTTTTCCGACATATCCATATGCGTCTGGATGGTTTCAACCAGTTGCTCACCCACAGTATAAAGCGGGTTCAAACTGGTCAGCGGGTCCTGAAAAACAGCGCCGATGCGTTTGCCTCTGATTTTGCGCATCTGCTCATAGGGCAGATTGTCGATACGCTCCCCTTCCAACAGGATTTCGCCACTTTCGACACGGCCAGGTGACGGCAACAAACCGATGACTGCATTGCCCGTCATTGATTTTCCGGCACCGGATTCGCCGACGACACCAAGGACTTCACCTGGTGCTATTTCCAGTGAAACACCGTCGACAGCAATGAGGGATCCGCGTCGGGTCGGAAATTCGACACGAAGTTCACGGACCTCAAGTAGAGGTTGTTGATTACCAGTGCTCACGTTCTCTACCTCAGCTTCGGGTTCAGGGCATCGCGCAACCAGTCGCCCAACAAATTTACGGCCAACACAAGCGCTGCCAGGGTGATGCCGGGGAAAATTACGATCCACCATTCACCGGAAAACAAAAAGTCCTGACCAATACGGATCAGCGTACCCAGCGACGGTTGCGTCGGTGGTACACCAACACCCAGAAAACTGAGACTGGCTTCGCTCAGTATAGCTACGGCCAGACTGATCGTTGCAATAACCAGAACCGGTCCCATGACATTGGGCATGATGTGTCGGACCATAATAAACAGGCGCGAGACACCGATAACGCGGGCGGCCTGAACATATTCCTTGTTGCGCTCAACCATGGTTGAGCCCCGCACTGTACGGGCGAAGTTGACCCACTGGGACAGGCCAATGGCCAATATCAGCACGTATACCATTACTTCGTCATGACTTTCACCGGGCAGCAATGCCCGCGCCAGACCATCAATCAGCAGGGCAATCAGAATGCCTGGAAAGCTGATCTGAATATCGGCGACACGCATGATAAAAGCATCAACGGAACCACCCAGATAACCAGCAATCAAACCAAGGGAGACACCAAGGGTCATTGAAAATGCCACACTGGCAAAACCAATAAACAAAGATAATCGACTGCCATAGAGAATAGTTGAATACAGATCTCGTCCCTGATCGTCCGAGCCCAGCGGGAACGCCCATCTGCCATCTTCCGACCAAACCGGTGGCGTAAAGGAATCCATCAGGTTCAGGTTTGTCGGATCAAAGGGATTATGTACAGAAATAAACGGTGCCAATAATGATGCCAACATCAGAATGACGGTGACGATCGCCGCAATGATCGTGGTTTTTGACTGCGTGAAGCTGTACCAGACATCGCCATCAAAAAAACGATAAAGGCTGTCTTGAACGCGCGTAATGATATTCATGTCAGCCCCCTCAACCGTGCGCGCCATTGCCGTCGACGCGCAGTCTTGGATCGACTACGTGATACAGAATATCGACAATCAGATTGATAATGACGAAGAACAAGGCGACCAACACCAGATAGGCGGACATAATCGGAATATCCACCAGACTGATGGCTTGAATGAACATCAAGCCGACGCCTGGCCACTGAAATACTGATTCGGTAATAGTCGCGAATGCTATGATAGAGCCAATTTGCAATCCGGTGATGGTGATAACCGGAACCAACGTGTTTTTCAGGGCATGGCCGAAGTTGACAGCTTTGTCAGAAAGCCCCCGTGCCCGGGCGAATTTGATGTAATCCGTCAGCAGGACCTCCAGCATTTCCGAACGCACCAGGCGCATGATCAGGGTGAGCTGGAACATACCAAGTGTAAAGGCCGGCATCAGCAGGGATCTCAGACCGGATCCAGTCAAAAACCCCGTACTCCAGCTCCCCAGCATGACGACATCCCCCCTGCCAAAGGTAGGTAGCCAGTTCAGCAAAACGCCAAAGAATAATATAAGCAATATGCCGATCAAAAATGTCGGCAAGGATATACCCACCAATGATATCGTCAAAAAGGCATTACTTAGCCATTTTTGCGGATGGAGTGCCGTGTATATCCCCATGGGTATCCCGACAAACAGGGCAAATAACGCCGCTACCAACGAAAGCTCCAGTGTCGCTGGCAGCCGCTCCTGGAGTATTTCCGCAACAGGGCGACCGAGCTGATAGGAAATGCCAAATTCACCTTTGGCGGTGTTAACCACAAATCGGGCAAACTGTACCGGAACCGGGTCTTTTAATCCCAGGCTCACGCGCATTGCTTCTCGTTGTTCCAGGGACGTATCCTGCCCAACCATCATGGCGACGGGGTCACCCACATAACGGAACATGGTGAAGGCCAATAGCGCCACGACCAGCATGACGATAACGGATTGATAACTACGACGAATGATAAGTGGGATCATGAAGTGTCGATTTTCTGTTGGGATGACGGCGATTTACCGTCAAGACATGCAGTATTTTTGAATGCAAAAAGAAAGACGCCCGGGCTTCAATCAAATTGAAGCCCGGGCAGAATTTTCTTAAGTGATCAACGATCAGTCAATCATGACATAGCGCCAGTCAAACACGTTGTCTCCACGTTGCTTGACATTTACACCTTTGGCAACACCCCAGGCCAGAGCCTGCTGGTGAAGCGTTACATAAGCAGCGTCATCTACAGTGATACCCAGCGCTTTGGTGATCATTTCATCACGCTTCTTCATGTTGGTTTCACTGAGAATCTGGTCGGTCAGAGCATCCAGAGCCGGGTTGCAATAACCACCCAGGTTAAATTTGCCTTTACCAACCTTATTGCGACTATCCTTGGCCCAGATGGCATCACCTTTTGATGCACGCGGGCAATAGAACAAGTCACGCAAGACGTTACCGGCTTCAAGAGAACCAGGTGTCCAGCCCAACAGGAACATGCTGTAGTCCAGATTAGGTGCCAGAACTTTCGGGAAGAACTTGGCTTTAGGCTGGGCCAGAAGCTTCACCTTGATACCAACCTTGGACAACATGGCAGCAGCAGCCGTGCAAATTGCTTCGTCATTGACGTAGCGATCGTTCGGGCAGTCTAGGCCAATTTCAAAGCCGTCCGGATAACCGGCAGCTGAGAGAAGAGACTTGGATTTTGAAGGATCAAAAGCACGACGCGGATAGTGATCCTTGCTGATCGGTGTCAGGCTTGGAGCAATCATCAATGATGAAGGCTCTGACAGGTTCCGCATTACTTTCTTCTGGATCGCATTGATGTCGATTGCATGGAAAATGGCTTCACGAACACGCTTGTCTTTCAGCGGGTTCTTGCCCTTGACGCTGGAATGCAGCAATTCATCGCGGAACTGATCCATGCCGATGAAAATTGTGCGAAGCTCAGGGCCGATCAATACGGAAGCATTGTCAGCTGAATTCACACGTGCCTGATCCTGAACCGGGATCGGATAGGCCATATTGACCTGTCCGGACAACAGTGCGGCAACCCGGGTCGCGTCCGAGCCAATTGGCGTATAGGTAACGCTGGTCAGGTTATGCTGCTTTTTACCCCAGTAATTCGGGTTTGGCTTAAACGTCGTTTTCACACCAGCTTCATGGCTGACCATGATGAACGGTCCAGTGCCATTTGCGTGACGCGTCAAGTAGTTTTCTTTTGTACCACCGACATTTTGAGGTGTGACAGCGTCATGCTCGGTTGCCCACTCCTTGTCGATAATATTCCAGGTACCCCACTCAGAGAAAATGATGGGATTTGGCTTGTCGGAAACAAAATCAACTGTGTAATCGTCAACCTTGATTGCCTTGGTATCAGCACTGATACGGGTTTTCAGATCAGAACCTTCTGCCCGTACACGCGTTGCCGAAAAGACGACGTCATCGGCGTTGAAATCATTGCCGTTATGGAACTTGACGCCTTTGCGCAGATGGAAACGCCAGCGCGTTGGCTCCATGATTTCCCAGCTGACTGCCAAACCAGGCTCAATGACCATGTTTGGTTTGCGATGAATCAAGCCTTCGTAAACGTTCCCCATTGTACCAAGGGTAAATGTTTCATTCAGGCGATATGGGTCCCATGAAGTAAGGGTGCCCTGGAAAGCAAATTTGAGCTCCTTTGCCTGAACGCCGGCGGTTGCCGACACAGCCAAAGCCGCACCAAGTGCCAACCCGGTAACCGCAGATTTAAATTTCATTTTCGTAATCCTCCCTTAGGATCAATTATTGGTTTTGATTTGCCGGTTCTTTTGCCGACCTTTCCGCAAACTGCATACGCAGGCCCGACTTTACCACCCCTGCCTTGAACGGCTATTCATTGGGTGGATAAATCCGGTCAGAAAATTACGCTGATGTTCACGGTTCCACCGATGCGAGTCAATAGCGTTTAGTCGAAGGTCGTCGGCTTGGCGAGGCGCAAAATCTGGTATCAGCACTCAGAAATACTGTATTTTGTAGACCAATATCCCCCGCCAGATGTGTTTTGTCCGTTCATTTTCCATATATTACCGTAGGGTCAGCGCATGTTGACGGAATTAAATTGACTTGCCGGACAGACATCTATCTTCAATAGACGTATTTTGTTGTGACTATTTCGCCCTCAATGCGGGAATATTTGAATTGAACAGGGTATTGGACTTTTTTTGGCCGGGAATTCCAGCAGATGATTCCCAGATGGGGCGTGAAGTCCGCCTCCGCCAGTTTTTGCTGGTGGCTCAGGCCGTCACGACCATTTCCGGTGTCAATCTTATTAATTCTGTTCTGACAAGTTTTCTGTTCTGGAATGTGTTGCCGCATGCCCTGCTGATACCCTGGCTTGCAATAAGTGTTTTGTCGTCCGGAAACAGGATGTGGGCTTCCTATCGGTCGCGGAATCAAACCCCGCCCACAACGATCCGTCGTCGCACCATCGTTCGGTCCACGATGTGGTCTGCCGTCGGTGGGGCTCTATGGGGTATCATAGCCATCAGCATGGCATTGCAGGTCTCAATACTGCACCACGTTTTTCTGGCCTTTGTCGTTGGCGGCCAGGCTGTCGCAGCGGCCGTCTGGTTGTCACCAATCTTGTCGGCTTCCTATGCCTATATCTGGCTCAGTGTTGCTCCATTAATTGCCAGTCTGGCCTGGCAAGGCCATCCCATGACAACTGTTATGGCAGGTATGCTGAGCATCTTTTTGATCGCCTCATTTCAACTCGCCCGAAGAAGCCATTCCGACTTTGTAAAAACAGTCACAGATAAGCTGAAACTTGAAAATCTATATGACCAGCTCAGTGATAGTGAAGATCGGTTAATAACGGCCATCGAAACAATTGATGCCGGTTTCGCCTTGTTTGACACAGAAGACCGGCTGGTGCTGGCCAACTCCCGGTATCGCGAGTTTTATGACCTGAGTTCAGCATCCATGCATAAGGGTGCAACATTCGAAGATATTTTACGCACCGGGGTTACCGCTGGGCAGCACCCCGAAGCATCGGGGCGTCATGAAGAATGGACCAGAGAGCGTCTGGCCAAACATCTGAACCCGAAAGGCCCTTTCGAACAATTACTGTCGAATAACCGCTGGCTGCAGGAATCTGAATATCGCACAAAAGATGGCGGCCTCGTGAGTGTCAGTACGGACATTACCAACCTGAAACAAGCCTATGACAGCCTGAAACATGCCCTGGATCAGGCTGAAAGTGCCAACAAGGCCAAATCTGAATTCCTGTCCAGCATGAGCCACGAATTACGTACTCCACTGAATGCCATTCTTGGCTTTGCGCAACTCATGCAATATGACCCTGACGCAAATCATTCCCCGGAACAGGAAGAATCGATCAATCAAATCCTGTCTGGTGGCAAGCATCTATTGGAACTGATCAGTCAGGTTCTTGATCTTGCACGCATTGAAACCGGTAATATCGTTGTCTCGATTGAAGATGTTTTATTACAGGATGTTTTCTCACAATCCATGCCCATGGCAGAAAGCCTGGCGCGTAAATATAACATCAGACTTAATGTCAGTCCGTTCGATGAAAACACGGTTATTCGCGGTGATGCGACCCGGATCAAGCAGGTTTTACTTAATCTCTTGTCTAATGCCATCAAATATAATTACCCGGGTGGTGATGTGACGGTTGATTGCACACCGACAGGTGAAACGCTCATCATTGCTGTTAGCGACAATGGCCCTGGTATACCGGAAGACAAACAAAGCCAGGTGTTCGAGCCCTTTAACAGGTTGGGCGCGGAAGCCGGAGACCGGGATGGTACTGGTATCGGGCTGACAATTACCAGGCAACTTCTGGAAATGATGAAAGGGCGTATTGGCTTTGACAGCAAAGCCGATGAGGGCGCAACTTTCTGGTTTGAAATCCCGATGTCACAATCAGGAATGATTGCCGACGAAGATTTCCGTGATAAGGCAGATACGACTGCCACGACAACAAATGACCAGACTTCTGGCCGGGTTCTTTATGTCGAGGATAATCCGGCAAATGTCCGCTTGATGGAGGGATTTTTAAGTCATCGTCCGAACGTCAAATTGATTATCGCGGGAACGGCTGAAGATGGATTGGAACTGGCGCTGGGCAGCAGTCCAGATCTGATTTTCATGGATATCGGGCTTCCCGGCATGGACGGGTATGAAGCGGCTGAAATCCTTAAATCCGATCCGGCAACGAACAAAATTCCGATCATCGCTGTCAGTGCCTATGCGGACAAGGAAGATATCGATCGAAGTGTCGAAGCCGGTTTTGACGATTGCCTGACAAAACCGCTGGTGATGGAGAAAATTTTATCGGCACTCGACACCAGACTGGAGAGCGGAAATTAGAACGTTTTCGGGTTTCACTGGAACGCCCTGATCAGGTGAACTTCGAAAAGTCCGGTGGTCGACGTTCAAAGAAAGCTGTCATTGCTTCCTTTGCTTCCGGCGAACTCAGGCAGACCTTGAATTCAGCCCCTTCAGCTTCCAGGCGCTCCCGAACCGACTGTTCATCGCCGCGCAATAATGCCTTGGTCTGACGTAGGGCGGAGGGTGGCTTTGCGGCAAGCTTGCGCGCTGTTTCCATCGCCATTTCCAGTTCGCCATTTGCAGGAGCAATAGCCGTCACAACACCTGCCGCAACCGCGTCGTTGACATCAAATGGCTCGCCCAACATGAGCAATTCCGCCGCTTTGCGATATCCGGCGCATCGCGGCAACAAAAGACTGGACGCGGCCTCTGGAACCAGAGCCAGATTGATAAACGGCATATGGAACCGGGCACCTGGGGAAGCATATACAAAATCACAATGCAGCAACATTGTCGTACCAATCCCGATACCGGCACCATTTACCGCCGCCAGCAGTGGCGTCGTCGTCGTCGCAATGGCGCGCAGAAACCGCCAGACCGGTGTTTCGGCATCATCAACTGACGCCTGTAAAAAATCATTGAGATCGTTCCCGGAAGTAAAAATATCTTCTGTGCCTGTAATGACGACGGCCCTGACTTCAGGGTCTCCATCTGCACTGGCGACAGCGTCGGCCATCACGGCATACATTGCCTGCGTCAGTGCATTCTTTTTTTCCGGGCGATTGATCGTGACAACACGAATACCGTCGATCAGTTCTGTTTTGACAAGTTCAGTCAAAAGGATCTCCTGTGCATGAATTTTGTGTAATTATTAACGTTATCGAATGTGGGCCGAGGATTCGGGACGCGCACGCAGGGATTCTGCTTCGCGTGCAAGGAAACGTGCAATTCGGTCTGCGCTGAAGCCCAGCAAGGACAGCCCCACTCCGGATTCTGCAACTTCCCGGTATTCCACAATCTTGCCTGCATCGTCGTATTTTACAATTGCCACGCCTTCGAACATGCCACGACGGCCTTCGCAATCCGGCAACGAAGACTTGTAGCTGAAAACATACCGCGCATATCCGATACCGTTGTGGCAAACGGGGTCATGCATATCCCAGAGAAAGTCACTGGCGTCGCGATGAAAATAATTTTCGATCATGTCGCAAATTGCAGCGCGCCCCGTGAAGGTGCCGTAAAAAACGTCGTGGTATTCGCCGTTTTCGGCAAACAAATCAGCAACGCCATTTCCGTCGCCTTTTGACGCAGCAGCAGCCAGGCCATTAACCAGATCGGTAAAAACTGTATTGGATATTTCCATCGAAGGCTCCCGTCAGAACCGGACGAAGAGAAGCCCGGACAAAGAAAAGCCCGGACATAATCAGTCCGGACGATTGAAATCATCACCGATTGTGACGGGTTTGTCGATCAGGGGCAATTCCCGGAGAAGGAAAAGCGCTCAAAACACGCTGTAATGATGAAGTCGCGTCGGCGACCTCGTTCAGGGATTAGCGTAAACGCCCCTGAAGCACGCGTCTTGTATATAAATTGGTGCCAGCAAGACGACTGGCGATCTGGGCTGCCAGTGATGGTGAAGCCTGGGCAAGTTCAGTAATCAGCCGCTGGTCATTTCTGTGGCTGGAATAGCTGTCGGCGAGGCGAAAGCTCTCACAACGCTGCTGCAAACGATCGGTCCGGGTCGGGTTTGAATTCGGGCTCATCATGATATTTCTCCTTAATTGAAGTTATCAAAACCGCTTTCGTATCCCCTGTTAGGACGATTCCGCATTGAACGGAATCGCTTCTGCATTGATATTTGTCGCACACCTTGAGTTTAGAGCAACGCTGCGTTTCCGTTTAACCCGGAAACGCACTATCAATATGGTGTTGTTCCCCGGACCTGCCACTCAACTATTTGTTATCAGGCCGCCATGACCTTGCTTATGCCACCAAAGAAGCGATGGATATCGAGCAACACCAGCAACTCGCCATCAAGCCTGTAAACGCCAGCAGAAACATCGCGCCAGCCAGGTTCCATGTTCGATGGATTTTGTTCAAAACTTTGCGGACTTGGTGACATCACGTCACCGACAGAATCGACCATAAGGCTGTAAAGTTCGCCTTCATGTTCAATCACGACATACATATAGATTTGGTCGGCATCGTTGTCGGAATTTCTCAGTGCCAGCTTCTTGCCGACATTGATGACTGTCACTATTCGGCCACGTAAATTGAGCGCACCAGCCACTTCCGGTGGCGCCAAAGGCACCTTGGTGATCTTCTGTGCCTTTGAGACATCATGCACGCATTGTACAGGGATCCCAAAGGGTTGGTCCCCTACCTTGACTGTCAGATAAAGATTATCTTCCTCTTTCGCCGACTGTACGGCTTCGTTCAAGGAATTCATTGGATCATTCATGCTGCAACACTCCCTTCTGACAGGCTGTCCGTAAGAACATCCCGCAATGCATCCCGGTC
>Ga0233443_1001277_pt1 | contig 22660 bp, 16 predicted proteins | sample SI_123_September_2_FD_182784 | JGI IMG/M metagenome (GOLD analysis project Ga0233443, IMG submission 182784) | Seawater microbial communities from Saanich Inlet, British Columbia, Canada - SI_123_September2016_200_MG | ecosystem: Environmental > Aquatic > Marine > Inlet | place: Canada: British... | reverse complement strand
CAACTTGCTTGTACCCAAAGGGCATAGCAATTTTTTTGCCCGCCTTTTTTGTTGCAAAAATAGTTGTGTAGTTCGACTACACGCCTATTTTTGCGCCTCAAAGGCAAACAAAAATCCTGCACAATTTGGACATTTATTTATTTCGCTTCCCCTAAAATGGGTAGTTTATTGATTGCGAATTACCTTTTTACCCCAAAGAGCATCATGTTCTCACATGAAAAATATTAGATTGAAACAAAAAAAACATCCCTTAAGAAATCTTCATTTATTTTTTCTTTTCACCAGTTTGCTGTGTTTGTTTGCAAAACAATCCATCGCTTATGATTATGAAGACTATAAAACACTGATAAAAACAAATAAGTGCGAAGCATGTCGTTTGGATAGATCTAATTTATCAGGAAAAAATCTCGAAAACGCAAAACTCAAAGAGTCCCGTCTAAAATATTCAAACCTAAAAGGGATTCATTTGAATAAGGCGGATCTCAGCAGCGCACAAATGAAAAAAGCCAATTTAACCAAAGCTTATCTCAACAAAACCAATTTAACCAATGCCGACCTTTATCGTGCAAAACTACGCAAAGCAAACTTTAAAAATGCCACTCTGATTGGTGCAAATATGCAAAAATCTGATATGCGGTGGGCAGATTTTACAGGAGCCAATTTAACCAATGCTAAAATTGCAGGGGCAGATATTCGTCATGCTATTTTTAGTTATGCAACTTGGATTAATGGAAAAAAGTGCACATATAAGTCCGTTGGTCGATGTATCACTAAAAAAATGAAAATTTTGAAGCAAAGTAAACGTTGCGTAGGTTGTAATTTAAGAAATACCAATTTATCAAGCTTTAAATTGCGAAAAGCACACTTACAAAGAGCTGATTTACGTTATGCCAATTTACAAAATGCGTTTTTAGAAAAAAGTAATTTGTTTAAAGCTTTACTGCAAGGAGCAAACCTACAAAATGCCAGTTTGTGGGGTGCTAAAATGAAAGGGGCTAATTTTGAAGGCGCTACCTGGGTGAATGGTCGGCGATGCCTATCCCCATCAAAAGATAATTGTGTGACTGCACAAATGCAATTGTTGTTGAGAAGCAAAAAATGTACGAAATGTGATTTTTCTCAAATGAATTTACAAAATTCACAAATGAGGAAATATAAAATGCCTAAAGTGATCCTCAACGGTGCCAATTTAACACGAGCAAAATGGTATAATATGGATTTGTCGAATGCAAAAATTCATCGAGGTATTTTAAAGAAAACCAAATTATATCGTTCAAATTTAACCAATGTTGATTTGAGTGAGTCATGGATGCCGTTGGTCAGAATGAATCGATCTGATTTGAGCAAAGCCAATCTTAAAAAAGTAAGTGCCCAAGATGCTTCTTTTGAAGGCACAAAACTACATGAAGCACAATTGCAGGAAGGTGATTTTCAGTTTTCAGAATTTACTGAGGCAGATTTAACCAAAGCCAATTTAGAAAGCGCACGTATGGATGATGTGACCTTTAGAGATGCTGTTTTTGATCATGTTAAAGCACACAAGGTGAACTTAAACAACAGTCGATTGGTTAATGCTTCTTTACAATATGGCGATTTTACCGATGCCATTATGACCAATACGGTATTGGAAAACGCCAATTTAAATCATGCCATTTTAAAAGGTGCCAATTTAGAGAACAGTCAATTACAAAATGCAACATTTCATAAAGCCAATTTGGAAAAAGCCAATTTACAATTTGCCAATTTAATGAATGTTGTGTTGGATACCGCCAATACCAAAGATGCCAATCTGATTGGTGCCACGGGTGAATATGGCCATGAATGTATTGGTCCAGAATCGTTAGGGCATTGTTTTACTCGAAATATGTATTCATGGACCAGTACCAAACGTTGTCCTCGTTGTGATCTTAGAAAAACCTGGTTGCCTTACAAGAAACTAAAAAAATCAAGGCTTGAAAAAGCAGATTTAAGCAATAGCAATCTTCAAGGGAGTAATTTAACAGGATCTGATTTTTTACGAGCAAATTTGACTGGCGTTAATTTTAAAGAAGCGATTTTAAATGAATCAGACTTTTCCACCGCAATTTGGGTTAATGGTCAAAAATGTTTGAAAGAATATCGACTTTTGAAAGAGTTAGTCATGTTACCCATTAAACCAGAGCAAGGTAGAAAAAACCCTGATACTTGGACGGGACGTTGTTTGACAAGAAAAATGGAGCGTTTCCTTGGAGGAGGTTGTTCTCGTTGTGATCTTCGTTACAGTTTGTTTACCGAGGAAGAATTAAAAGAAAAATTGGCGGGTGTTGGAGGCAATGGTGCAGATTTAAGAAATGCCAATTTGAATAATGCCAATATGATGTATCCAGAAAGTCTTTTTAAAACATCTATGGGAGAAAAAGCCAAAGCTGCACTTTCTAGTTTAACAGGAGGACCTAAACCTGTAACTAGAAAACGGACTGTCTCTGGAGCTCGATTTAATGGTGCAAATCTTGAAGAAACCAACATGAGTGGAGCATTATTGGGTCAAGCTACTTTTAGACGAACCCATATGAAAAAAACAGATCTGCAAAATGCAATGTTAGAGGAAGCCATTTTTTCAGGGGCCAAACTCAATGAAACCCTGTTAGAAGGTGCAAGATTAAAACAAGCCAATTTTAAACGAGCACAATTTAAGAAAACCAAAATGAGAGGAACCAATATTGAAGAAGCCGTTTTTCAGTTTCGAGTTAAATTAAACGACATTGATCTCTCACAATCAAACATCAGTAGCAAAAGTTATCCAGTAAAATTTAAATACGGTACTTTTGAAAAAACCAATTTTGAAAAGTCAATATTGACTTTTGCTGATTTCAAAAAAGCCACACTCAAAAAAACCAATTTCAAATTTGCAGGTTTAACCAATGTTACTTTTCAAGGGGCTAATTTAGATGAAACAGATTTTACGGGAGCTGATTTAACGGGGGTTACCTTTAAACGTTCTAAAATGAATCTGCCTATTTTTAAACAAGCCATTCTATTGCAGGTAGAATATGACCGTAAGAGTGATTTCAGTAACATGGTCTTTTCTGAAGCGATTATCAGTAATAAATCAAACCCCGTAATTTTTGATAAAATGAAATTTGTTAAAGCTAAAATGGATGAAGCTATTTTGTCTTATGCTTCTTTTCATAAAGCGGTCATGACCGAAGTTGATTTCAATAAAGCGATTTTGGACCAAGCAATCATGACACGAACCAATCTTGAAAAAGCCAATTTTAAGGATGCCGAATTATTAAAAGTCGATTTTACCAAAGCCAATCTTAAAGAGGCTAATTTTGCCAGTAAAGAACTAAAGCTCAGTCTGAAACCTTATGAAGTTCCCTTTGAATTGACTTTTGATCGAGCCAATTTAAGTGGTGCTAATTGGTTTACAGGAGAGCTTTGTCTGGAAAAATCAAAAGGAAAATGTGAAACACCTCGTTACCGATTGGATAATCGAAAGTCATGTCCTGGGTGTGATTTCAGAGAAGCTGATTTATTAGAAAATGAGCCACCCGAATACAAAAGAAAAAACTTGAGTGAGGCAAAATTTAGCCAGATTAAATATGGACAATTTAAATTAGGCAGTGATTTTACCCGAGCCAATTTATCCAAAGCAGAATTAAAATCATTACAAATCAATCAAGCCATCATGAAAGGTACAAATTTGTTTGAAACAGAATTGCAAGGCAGTGTTTTTAGAGACGCTGAGTTTACGGGGGCGATATTAAAAGAAACTAATTTTACCGAAGCTTATTTAATCAATGCCGTATTTAAACGGGCAAAGTTTGAGTATACGGATATGACAGGGGCTATTTTAAATAATGCCGAGGGTATGGTTGAATTTGATCGTCAGGTCAATTGGCGTACCATTAATTTTACCGATGCAATTATCAGTACCCCCGACCAGGTTAAAGAATTCAAACGAGTGGATTTATCAAAAACATTTTTTAGTGGTAGCCAATTAGAACAAGCATCCATGAAAAAGGCCAATTTATTTGATGCTGATTTTAGCAAAGCATTTTTACATCAAGTGGATTTCTCTCAGTCAAACTTACAACAAACCAATTTTAATTTTGCTATTTTAACGGAAGTTGTTTTTGAAAAAGCCAATTTACAAAAGGCAAAATTAATGGGGGCGTATTGCCATAAAGCCAATTTTACCAAAGCAGACTTGCAAAAAGCAGTGTTGGATAAGGCGGTTTTGCGAAATGCAGACTTAACCAAAGTGAATTTAACGGATGCTACATTAAAACAAGCCTCTTTACGTGGAGCAACATTGTCTAAAACCTTGTTCTTTAAAGCCAACTTAAAGGGAGCCGATTTAAGAGATGTTGTTTTGGAAAAAACCAATTTCACCAAAGCGAATGTGACCGATATTGTTTTAGGTGATTTAGATCTTGAAGGTGTTATTTGGACAGAGGGTTTAAAATGTGTCAGCCCATCCATTGGCTGTTGTTTGACCAAACAAATGATTAAAGAAGAAAAAATTAATACCAAAAAAAGAATCAAAGAAGAACGTCAAAAAGAAAAGCAATTGGCAAAAGATAAGCGCTTGGGTGAAAAAGAAGCGAGAAAACAGGAACGTGAAGAAGAAAAACGCCGTAGAAAACAAAAAAGTAATGATGATGATGTGTACACAGGGGGAGACTCTGGAAATTCTGAACAAGAAATGCAACAGCAACAAGCAGAGATGGAAGAAAAAATGAAAGAGCAAATGACTTCATCAGAAGATGAATTGGTCAGATATTGGGGAACAGGTGAAGAGTGTAATAACAGCACTTGTTGTGTCATTGAAAAGAAACGATCAGAAGTCCCACAAACCCAAGAAACACTATAAAAAATGAATATAAAAAAGGGGGGATGAATACTCATCCCCCCTTTATCTTTATGAGCTTACTAAGAAATTACTTAGCCGCTTTAGGTGTTACAGGTGCAACAGGAGCGATAGGAGCATAACCGTAAGGAGCGTTATAACCATTGTAACCGTTGTAACCATTTCCAGAACCTTGAACTCGCGAGCTGGCTTTAGAGCTCATGTTGAAACCGAAAGAACCTTCAGCTGAACCGTCGCCACTTCCATTAGCAGAACCGTTACCATAACCGTTGTCACCATAGTAACCATTGTTGTAACCGTTGTAGCCATTTCCAGTACCGTTACCTTGAACTCGTGAACTGCCTTTTCCACTCATGTTAAAGCTGAAAGAACCTGAACCTTCGCCAGTTCCTTCACCGTTACCAGCACCATTTCCAGTGTTATATCCATTTCCCCACCAAGCTTGAGCAGAAGTAGCAGAAAGAGCAGCAACGATAGCGATTGTTTTGATTAAAGTTTTCATGATGTATCTCCGTTTAAATTTAGTTAAAAGTGTTTTTGCTTAAGTTGAAATGTATTATATAGAAAATTATAAAATAAGCAAGTGCTAATATTAATAAAATCTAATTTGTTTATTTTGTATTGGAATGTGACGCAGTTCACACTCGAGATTAAAGATTAAAAAAACCAAGCCGTTGAAGATTTTGTAATACAACAAACTCTAAGTTTTACAACATCATGGATGATAATAATGGCTGCACCCTCTCATCAGACAAAACAATTATTTAAAAAAGATATTCAGAATCAGATCGTCCAAGGTGAGCAAATTTATAAGGATAAAATTGTATCATCAGGGCAGGGGTATATTATCGATAATGACATTTATTCTTATGTTAACGGTAAACCCGTTTTACTTCTGGCAAAAAATAACCATCAAAAAATCAATCATAACGATTTACAAAAGATTGCCAAACATAAATTAGTTAAGCCCATTGATGAGCATATTTTGCCAACCAATCCAGTAGAGTTGTCTGATTTACAATCTGAAATGAATCGAATAGAAGCTTCAGTTAAAACTTTTCAGCTACCTGATCTGTCTCGAAGTAAAAAAATATCAAATGCTCTAATTCGCTCAATGTCGATTGACCGATCCTTATTGAATAAAATATCAATGATTCGTAATTCTGATCCAGTCTGTTTTGATCATTCTATTCTGTCTGCTTTTTTGATGGTTGAAATGGGGTTTGCCAGAGGTGTTGAACATGAACATTTAATGGATGTGTTTTCAGCAGGTTTATTCCATAATATTGGTAATTTGTATATTGATGGAGATGATTTTAAATATGACAAGCTAACAGACGATAGTCAAAAATCAATTGAGGGTCATTCCGTTGTTAGTTACCACCTATTAAAAACGGCCTCTAATTTTTCAGATCAAATGTTAAATTCTGTGTTGGATCATCATGAGTTTTTAGATGGAACAGGCTATCCAAGAAGAAAAAAGGCAGAGAACATCAGTGAAGACGCAAGAATTCTTAATATTGTCAGTTGTTATTGTTCACTCATTGCAAATGGGCGTTCACCATTTGACGCAATCAAAATTTTAGAGGTTTATTCAAGAACGGTGAATACGGCTTGTAAAGAAATCAAACCAAAATATGACCCCGTTTTTGTGAAAGTTTTAAAATCAATCGTGTTAAACAATACGCCAAAAATAAATAATAATATTTCCAAACAGGATTTTAATCACATAAAACAGCTATTGGATGGGAATATTCCAGAAATTATTGAAACCATAGAGGGAACGTTGAAGTTATTAAATAAAGCAATCAACGACTCGAGAGAAAAAAATGACAGTGTCGGTTTTGAAAGATTGCATCAAAATTTTCTTGATATTTATGCGGTATTTAATCGCAGTGGTTTAACCATGTATGAAGATAATTTGAATGATGAAGAAATTATGCACCGTGTTTTGCCTGATATTCAAGTCGTTATTCCAGAAATTAATCAGTCGATTGGTCAGGTGCAAAAAAGCTTACATCTTGAAAAACATAACCTGGGTAATAAATGCCTGACTTCGATGAATAAAAAAATCAAACAAATGAGCCAACAAGTTAAGCTGATTTCTCCTGGTTGTTTGTCGATCAGAGAAATGAGCTATTTGTATTAAATCTTTTTCGCAATAATAATGGCTTCCCGTCCAATATTAAGTGATGCCAATTTTTGATGGAAGTCATTGGCTAAGTCGCCAAAACCTGCGTTCGCCAGTGCCAGTTCAAATGATTTAACTTTTTGATGACATTGTTTGCCTAATTCATCATTGCCAATGTAGTGGTCTCCCATGAGTAAAAACAAGTCAATTGGGAAGCTGGTGGTTTTTGATAAAACTTCAAATCCTGTTTTTTGTAACAATGTTTCTAATGACGATAAATTAAAATAATTAATATGATGAGGAGGGGCAACCCACCAAGATTCAGTTGTTTTGTCGTGAGTTGCAGCCAATTGAAATGGGCTGAAATCATTGGGAACTTCAATGCAAATTAAGCCTTGTGGGTTTAATAATTGTCGGGTCAAATTGATTAATGCTTGAGGATCAGGAATGTGTTCAAGTACCTTACAAAGATTAACCACATCAAATTTGCCAAGTGTTGAAACATTTTCTCGGGTTAAAAAATCATTCACGACCGATAAATTTTGAGTTTGGCAATATTCTGCCGCTTGTTTAGATGGTTCGATACCCAGAGCTTTCCAATTTAAATGATTCGCTCTAGATAAAAAATAGCCAGGACCTGAACCAATATCAATTAATGAGTAGGGTGGTTCTAGTGGTGTCCCTTTTAGATGTGTTGTTAACTGTTGTAGGCGTGAGTCATAATAGTAATTCCACCATTCCTTATTTTCTTTAAAACTATCCAAATACAATGGCTTGTCGGTTTGATAATAATCTTCCTGATAAACTTGAGCGAGTTCCTGCTCAGTTGGAATGGGTAAAACATGTTTAAATTGACATTGATCACATTCAATGACATCAAAGCCATTTTTTGACAGAATTAGCTTACCTGTGTGTTGAGATTCTTTGTTGAGACTCATGCATAATCCTAAATAATTTATAGATGTATTTTGAATACGGATGCCCTTAGGGCAAAGTGATAAAAACTATAGAGTCACGGAAGAGCATAGCTATTCATTGAATACCATCCGTGGCTCTATTTGGAGTTTCTGAGATTTTCGGCTGGCTTTAAGATGATTAGTAATACACCCGAAATAACCATTAAAATACCAATAAAAATCGTACTTGTAAAAACTTCATCTAACCAATAAATGGCAAGAATAATGGTGAAAATTGGCCCCAATGTTCCTACAATGCCTGTTTGTGTTGGGCCAATACGGCCAATGGCTTCGGTTAACATGAAACTTGGAATAACCGTGCTGAATATTGCCAATAAAAATAACCAAAACCAAGCTGTATTGGTGATTTCAAGCGTATTAAGGTCAATGAAAAGACCTCCATGAATAAAGACGATTAGGCTGGATGAAATCATTGCAACACTGGTGAATAAGATAGAGCCAACTTGCTTGATAATTGGTTTACTGAATAAGACATATAAAGAAAAACTTAAAGCAGCGCCAAGAACCAAGCTTGTACCCAACAAAACATTATTATTGGTTAGTTTTTCTTCTTGTCCCATTACCAGCCATAAACCTAAATATCCAATGATTAAGGACATAATCAATCTTTTGGTGATTTTTTCATCAAATAGAAAAAAACCAATCAGAGCAACCATGAAAGGGTAAGTAAACAAACTTAAACGCTCAAGTTGCGCACTGATATATTCAAGTCCCTTTAAGTCTAATAATGACGACAAATAATACCCTAAAAAACCAAGTGCCAGTATTTTAAAGACAATGGGTTGTTTGATGAATTGTGATTTTTCAGGTGATTTTTTAAGCAAACTAATCAAGATAAAGACGTATAAGGGCAACGCAAGCGCCATGCGGAAAACCAGAACGGTATCGGCATCCAATCCTTCTATATAAAGTAATTTGATAAAAATTGATTTGAGTGAAAATAGTAGGGTGCCAAATATTGCCAGCAAAAAGCCTGTCATCATTTTTTAGGATTGTCCTGTGAAATTAAAATTTTGATTTTTCAAAAATAATTTAATAATAGTATCTACATTGAGCAATGGAGATTGTTTCTTTTGTTACTTTATAAACCAATCGATGTTTCCTAAGAAAATAATGGCTTTTGGGCAAAGTAATAAACTTCTTGAACCGCTAATAAACACCAATAGAAATTAGTATTTATTGGTGTCCATTGGTGGTTTTAAATTTTGTTTTTTCCAGTATTTTTATACATATACATTACTTAATGGTATTGTACTTATTGTTGTACGCAAATAAAGCTTTGATTTTATCTTTCTTAATTAATATAAAACACTATATGCAACAAGGCTTTTGTTGTAATATTCATTGCCAGCAGTTAAAACGACTTTATAGGTAATCTAAAATCATGTTAGAACTCAATTTGCACTATACCCACATCAAAGACATGAATCAGCGTGTGAGCATGCTGAGGGGGTATCTTTGACTACGATGAAAAACAGGAAAATCTCACTGAAATTATTCGTGAATTAGAAAATCCTGAAGTCTGGAATGATCCTGAACGAGCTCAAAAATTGGGTAAAGAACGAGCTGAGCTTGAAGCAGTGGTGCTGACCATTTCGACTCTGGAAACAACATTAACGGATGTCGCTGAATTGTTGGAAATGGCTGAGTCTGAAAATGATGAAGATACCGTCAATGAAGTGATTGCTGATATTAAGCGGTGTGAAGCAGAGGTCAGTGAATTAGAATTTCGCCGTATGTTCTCGGGCAATATGGATGCTAATAATGCTTTTTTGGATATACAATCAGGTTCTGGTGGTACGGAAGCTCAGGATTGGGCTGAAATGTTAATGAGAATGTATTTAAGATGGGGCGAACAACACCAATTTAAAACTGAACTCATTGAAAGTACACCTGGTGACGTTGCGGGCATTAAAGGAGCTACTATTAGTTTTAATGGTGACTATGCCTTTGGTTGGCTTAGAACAGAAATTGGGGTTCATCGTCTGGTTAGAAAATCACCATTTGATTCAGGAAATCGTCGCCACACTTCTTTTGCTGCCGTTTTTGTTTCACCTGAAATTGATGATGATATTGAAGTAGATATCAGACCTGATGACTTACGAATTGATGTTTATCGTGCCAGTGGTGCAGGCGGTCAGCATGTTAATCGGACTGAGTCAGCGGTTAGAATCACTCACTTGCCCACCAACACGGTGGTGCAATGTCAAAATGATCGATCTCAACATAAAAATAAAGCCACTGCTATGAAGCAGTTAAAATCTAAACTCTATGAATTAGAAGAATTGAAACGCATGGCTGATCAACAAGTATTGGAAGATTCCAAATCTGATATTGGTTGGGGTAGTCAAATTCGTTCCTATGTGCTTGATCAATCTCGTATTAAAGATTTAAGAACAAATATTGAAAAAACCAATACTCAAGCCGTTTTAGATGGTGACCTGGATGACTTTATTGAAGCCAGTTTGAAAAGTGGTCTTTGATTTAAACCGTATAAAAAATTAGATAGTCGGCAATAAATTTTACAAAAATTAGAACTCTTGAAGGAAGCTCCGTGACAGACACTGATGAAAACCAGCTAATCAAATTACGCAGAGAAAAATTATCGGCAATCAGAGAGAAAGGCGTTGCATTTCCCAATGATTTCCGTCGTGATAGTTATGCTGAAAACCTATTCAATGATTATGATGATCAATCGGCTGATGAATTAATCAGTATCGCCAAGCATGTCTCATTGGCGGGTCGAATGATGACCAAACGAGTGATGGGTAAAGCCAGTTTTATTCACATTCAGGACATGACTGGACAAATTCAATTATTTGTGCAAAAAAATCGTGTCGGAGAGGCAACCTATGATGATTTTAAAACTTGGGATTTGGGTGACATTGTTGGTTGTACGGGGGAGGTTTTTAAAACTAAAACCAATGAATTATCTATTAAACTTGATTCCATTCGATTATTAACCAAATCACTCAGACCTCTGCCTGAAAAATTTAAAGGCTTATCAAATCAGGAAGTTTGTTACCGACAGCGTTATATTGATTTAATTGTCAATGAATCTACTCGAAAAACGTTTAAAACCAGAACTCAAATTGTCCAATACATTCGTCATTTTTTAATCCAGCGAGATTATCTGGAAGTTGAAACACCCATGATGCAAGTGATTCCTGGTGGTGCAACGGCAAAACCATTTGTGACACATCATAATGCACTGGATATGGACTTGTATTTAAGAATAGCCCCAGAACTTTATTTGAAACGATTGGTCGTCGGTGGTTTTGAGCGAGTTTTTGAAATCAATAGAAATTTTAGAAATGAGGGTTTATCCACTCGACATAATCCTGAATTTACCATGGTAGAATTTTATCAATCTTACGCTGATTATCGCGAGTTAATGGATTTAACCGAAGAAATGGTTAGAGGCATTGCTGAACAGGTTGTTGGTTCAACAACGGTTAATTACCAAGGTGAGACTTTTGAATTTGGTCAGCCATTTGATCGATTAACAGTTAAACAGGCTGTGATGAAATACAATCCAGATATTCCAGAAGCAGATTTGGATAACTTAGACAAAATTCGACAACATGCCAAAGATTGTCACATTGAAGTGCTGGATAGTTATGGAATCGGAAAATTACAGATTGAAATTTTTGAAAAAACAGCCGAGCATCAATTAAATAGTCCAACATTTATTACTGAATATCCGACAGAAGTCTCCCCATTGGCAAGAAGAAATCAGCAAAACCCCGAAATTACTGATCGGTTTGAGTTTTTTGTCGGTGGACGTGAAATTGCCAATGGCTTTTCTGAGTTAAATGATTCCGAAGATCAAGCTGAACGTTTTAAAAAACAAGTTGAAGAAAAAGAGGCGGGTGATGAAGAAGCCATGCATTTTGATGAAGATTATATCAGGGCTTTGGAATATGGCTTGCCTCCGACGGCTGGTGAAGGTATTGGAATTGACCGTTTAGTCATGTTATTCACTGATTCACCTTCAATTAAAGATGTTCTGTTATTTCCTCACATGCGACCAGAAGTTTAACTCTTGGAAAAGCTGATTTCTCAAGACAATGTCATTACTGAAGTCTCTGAATGGGAAAAGTTTTGTCATTCAGATGATTCACAAGATCCCTTGTTATCTTGTTTGGTTTATCTCTGTCAGCATTATGACAGACCTCTCAGTAAAGATGTCTTAATCGCTGGTTTACCAGTCTATGAAGGAAACATCTCTCCCGAATTATTGCTTCGATCTGCCGAAAGAGCAGGCTTCAAAAGCCGTGTCATGAAAAAGAAATTGAGCGAAGTTTCTGATATTTTATTGCCCTCAATTGCCATTTTAAATGGTCAAAAAGCCTGTGTTTTACTGTCTCAAGATCAGGGTAATTATGAAGTGATGATGCCAGAACAGGGTGGGGGCGTTATCACCTTGTCAAAATCACAATTGTCTGAAATGTTTCAAAATTATTGTATTGTCATTCGCCCTGAGCGTCATGAGGGTGATCAGTCTAATTATAATCAGCATTTAATGAAGCAAAAACATTGGTTTTGGCAAGTGCTTCATCGGGACTGGTGGATATTTGTTCAAGTTGCGATGGCGGCTGTTTTAATCAATATTTTTGCGTTGACTGTGCCACTGTTTATTATGACTGTTTATGATCGAGTCATCCCCAATGATTCACAGGAAACATTATGGGTGTTGGCTTTTGGTGCCATAGCTGTTTTTGTCTTTGATTTTATCGTCAAAGGTTTAAGAGGGTATTTTGTCGATGTGTCTGGTCGGCGTGTGGATGTTTTGTTGGCAAGAAAGATATTCAATCAAGTATTGAATTTGTCAATGAAGGCCAAGCCCGAGTCATCTGGTTCATTTGCCAATACTTTAAAAGAATTAGAAAGCTTAAGAGACTTTTTTACCTCGGCAACTTTATTAAGTATTGTAGACTTTCCATTTGTTTTCTTTTTCATTACCATTTTCTGGTTGATTGGCGGACAATTGGCATGGGTTCTGGTGATTATGGTACCGATTATATTTGCCATTACCACGTTGTTTCAATTTCCTTTGCGTCATGCGGTGAAAGATGCTTATCGTTTTGGTGAAATGAAGCATTCAGTATTAATTGAAACGCTGATTGGTCTGGAAACCATTAAGTCTGTCGGAGCAGATGCCAAAGTTCGTCAAAAATGGGAAGAATCTGTCGCTCAAAATGCAACAGCAGGGCAACAATCAAGATTATGGTCTTTATCATCTATTAATTTGACTTTATTTGCTCAGCAATTAACCACTGTTTTGATTGTCATCGTCGGTGTTTATCTGGTGCATGAGGGTGAATTAAGTTTTGGAATGTTGATTGCCTGCGTGATGCTCAGTGGTCGTACCATGGCTCCATTGGCACAAGTGGCTCAAATGCTGGTGAAACTGCATCACACCATGGCGGCATTTAAGTCATTGGACAATATCATGAACCTAGCTATTGAGCGTCCAGTGGATAAAAAATTCATACATCGAGCAAGTTTTGCAGGTCAGATAGGCTTTAAAAAAGTTATTTTTAAATATCCAGAACAAGCATTAAATGCCATTGAAGATGTCAGTTTTACCATTTCTGCAGGTGAAAAAGTTGGTGTGATTGGTCGCATTGGTTCAGGTAAAACCACCTTACAAAAATTAATTTTATCATTATATGAACCTGAAGAAGGGGCTGTGCTTATTGATGGCATTGATTTGCGACAAATTGATCCTGTTGATTTAAGAAAAGCCATTGGTTATGTGCCACAGGATTTATTTTTATTCCAGGGAACCATCAAAGAAAATATAGTGGCAGGACATCCACGAGCAAGTGATGCTGAAATATTGGTGGCAGCTAAATTATCAGGGTTGGATGATTTTGTCAGTGTGCATCCGCTGGGTTATGATATGCCTGTGGGAGAAAGAGGAGAATCATTGTCGGGCGGTCAACGACAGACGGTGGTATTGGCAAGATCATTGATTCACAATCCAAGTATTCTATTATTTGATGAGCCAACCAATGCGATGGATAGTCGTTCAGAAGAGCAATTTAAAAAACGCATGGAACTGGTTTTGGCTGACAAAACCATGGTTTTAGTAACTCATCGCGCCTCTTTATTATCAATGGTTGATCGTATTTTAGTGATGGATCAAGGTCGATTATTAGCAGATGGTCCACGAGATGCGGTGCTTGAAGCCATTGCGTCGGGTAAAATTACAATCAATGAGGGATAAATATGGCTAAAGTTAGCCAAGAAGAAGTGGCTTTTTTGCAAGATTTAAACTCTCTGGCATCCAAAGGACCTCGCTTACAAGCCAATTTATTGTTGCTCTCCATCATTGTATTTTTTGTGGGGGCAATCTATTGGTTTAGTATTGCAGAGCTTGATTCGGTGACACGTGGTACTGGCAAAGTCAACCCATCGAGTCAGGTGCAGATTATTCAAAACCTGGAAGGCGGAATTCTGGCTGAAATTTATAAAAAAGAAGGTGATAAAGTCAATGCTGGCGAGGATTTATTGAGAATTGAAGATACTATTTTATTGTCAAAACTCAAGCAAAACAGGACTGAATATCATATCATCAATGCTGAAATATCACGTTTATCGGCTGAAGTGAATCACTCAAAATTAGTCTTTAAAAAAGATACTAAAAAAGTCGCTCCTGCGGTTATCAAACGAGAAAAAACGTTGTACCGAGCAAGAAAAAGAGAACTGGCTTCAAAAATAGAAATTTTACAGCAAAAATTTCAACAAAAAAAAGATGAATTATTTGAAATAGAAAATCGCTTACAACCTTTGAAACAAAGTTATGATTTAGCCAAAGAAGAACTGGATATCATGATCCCAATGTTTGAAAAAGGAGTGACTTCAAAAGTCGAATTATTACGCTTGAGAAGACAATTGAATGAATTGAATTTAAAAATACAATCCACCAAATTATTAATTCCAAAAGCAAAATCATCGGTGGTAGAATTTAAGCGCCGAATTCAAGAAGAAAAAGAAAACTCCCGTGCTAAGTCATTAAAAAACTTAAATAAAGCCAATCGAAAACTGGATGTTTTAATGGATGCTTTGCCCGCACTCAATGATCGTGTGGTCAGAACAGCCGTTAAATCTCCTGTTGCGGGTATTATTAAGCGAGTTTGGGTGAATACCATCGGTGGAGTTATAAAGCCTGGTATGTCACTGGTTGAAGTTGTGCCAATGGAGAAAAATCTATTGATTGAAGCAAAAATAAAGCCTTCTGATATTGCATTTATTCATCCAGAACAAATGGCAAGAGTTAAAATAACTGCCTATGATTTTGCAATATATGGCGCATTAGATGCTAAACTTGAACATATCAGTGCAGATAGCATTCAGGATAAAAAAGGCAATAGTTACTACATTATTAGAGTACGAACCAGCCAAAATTACCTTCTTGGTAAAGAAGGTCAAAAATTACCCATTATTCCAGGAATGACTGCAGAAGTAGATATTATTACAGGTAAAACAACCATCTTAAAATATTTGTTAAAACCAATATTGAGAGCTTGGGGAAAGGCGCTGAGAGAGCCATAATATATAAAATATCTTAAAACAACGTTTTTTATGAGCGAAAGAGATATTAACGACATATTTTAATTGTGGATGATGTTCACTAAATATTTGTGTCTATCTGTATTCATCCGTGGTTCTAAAACTTTTTGCGACTTTGCTCGAAGGGCAAAGTGTTCAATACCCTATTTTTTAATTCTTGTCTGGAAACATAACATGCGAAAATCCTATGAGCAACAATTGGGTAGTTTGATCTGGAACGCCAGGCAAAATGAAGAAAAACTACAAAAATTTCAGTGTTATGAAATGCAATTGTTAGAAATGAATACCTTGCCAGATTTGGTTAATCAAGTCGTTTATGAAAGTAAATCGACTTTTCAGCTGGATGTGGTCACGCTGATGTTATTAGATCCAGACTACGAATTCAGGCGTTTTTTAAAAACGGAAGGTTTTATTCTTGAGGATCATCCCGCATTGATGTTTTCAGAGAGTCCTCCTGGCTTTAATAGCGTATATTCTGCCAAAGATTTAACCAAGCCTAATATGGGTGTTTTTAATGCCAAGATACATGGGCGTTATTTTCCAGTAAAACTTTATACGCCTCAAAGTGTCGCCATGTTGCCATTAATTAGGTATGGCTGTTTGATAGGGAGTTTAAATTTTGGCAGTGCCAAAGTGCGTCGCTTTTACAGTGAATTAGGCAGTGATTTTTTAAAACATTTAGGTGCAGTCGTCGGTATTTGTTTTGAAAATACGCTGAATCATGAGCGTGTCCGTTGTATGGGTTTAACCGATACGTTGACTGGGGTTAATAATCGACGTTTCTTTGATCAACGATTGGATGAAGAAGTTAAACGTGTTTTTAGAAACAATGAACCGTTAACCTGTTTGTTTCTTGATATTGATTTTTTTAAGAAAATTAATGATACCTATGGTCATCAGGCGGGTGATATTGTATTGGCAGAAGTGGCTGATGTCATCAGTATTCAGCTTCGGCAAAATGATGTATTGGCGCGTTATGGTGGTGAAGAATTCACGGCATTATTGTCGCATACCAAAATTGATGTGGCGGTAGAAGTGGCTGAGAGAATTCGTGAAAATGTTGAAAAAATGGTGGTAACAACCGATGATGGAACTGAAATTAGAATTACCATTTCAATAGGTGTTGGTTCATTATTTCCTGATAATTGTGACGATCATGAAAAAGCAGGGCAATTATTAATTGAAACTGCTGATAAAGCAGTTTATCAAGCAAAAGAGACTGGGCGAAACAAAGTGGTTTGCATTGGTTGTCAATCAGCAAAAGATAGTTGAGTAAACAGTTTTGTGTCCGTCCCAATGTGTATTCATTGATGGAATTATCGAATACGTGAATCAAATTGATTCTAAACTACTGTAATTTAACAACAAAGTATTTCATTAAATCAATGATAGGGAATTCCCTCGAAAACATGTATAATGCAATCAATAAAAGTTATATTTGTCTTAATGAATTATTGATTAATAAATTGTCTATCGAACATGAGTTTAAAATTTAAATATCTATTTTTACCAATACTATTTTTAGCTTCGTCCTTCCCTTTGATGGCAGAAACTAAGTCAAATGATGAAAATAATCTTAAATGGTCATACCGTGGCGTAACAGGTCCTTATTACTGGGGAAAGCTGAATGATGATTTTAAATTATGTAATAGTGGAAGAAATCAGTCACCCATTAATCTGATACCTGGTTTTAATATTAGAAACCATTCACCTTTTTCACCACCTAAAAAAATGGAAAGACTACCTCGATTGGCTTTTCATTATAAGTTAACTCCAGTTAATTTATTCAATGATGGAAATACCATCACTTTAAAGTATCAACCTGGCAGTTACATGAAGGTTGGAGGTGAAAAGTTTCAGCTGTTAAATTTACATTTCCATATCCCCAGTGAGCATCTCGTGATGGGGCGATCTTCTGAAATGGAAGTTCATCTGGTTCATAAAAATGCCAAACAGCAAACAGCGATTGTTTCCGTAATGCTTAGAAGAGGCATGAGAAACCGAAAACTACAAAGTCTTTGGGACTATCTTCCTGCAAAAAATCAGACAAAATTAAAACCCAGAATTCTTTTCAACGCCAGAGGTGTTATGCCTCTAATCAAATCATATTTCTATTATATGGGGTCAATGACGAGTCCACCCTGTACTGAAAATGTTCACTGGTATGTCTTAAAGAGCCCTGGTATCTTGTCAGAATTACAAATAATGAAGTTCAGATATCATATACCCTATAATGCGAGGCCTGTTCAACGGCTTTATCAACGACAGATATTTGAGAAATAATTTTAGAGTAAGGGCACGCAATAAATAAACTACCCATATTGCGTAGAAATTTTATTCGTCTTCTTTGCCAAACAATAGGGGTGTAGTCGTCTACACAACTATTTTTGAGGCAATAAAATGAATAAAAGAGTTTTATGCTCTTTGGGTGCAGTAAGTGGGTAGTTTATTTATTGTGAGTTATCTAAATGTATTATTCAATTGTTGCAAACGATCACAAAGACTCTTTAGAAAAAAGATTGGCTGCCAGGTCTGAACATCTCAAGCGACTTAATGTCTTGAAGGATCAAGGTAAATTATTGGTTGCTGGACCCAATCCAGCCATTGATAGTATCGACCCAGGACCTGCTGGATTTACAGGTAGTTTAATTATCGCTGAGTTTGATAGTTTGGAAGATGCTAAATTATGGGCTGATGATGACCCTTATCTAAAAGCAGGCGTGTACAAAGAAGTTGTTGTTAAACCTTTTAAGAAAGTCTTGCCGTAGTAATCTTATTTTTAAACCACGAATAGACACTCATTTTCACCCATATAATTCGTGTTTATTCGCGGTTCTAAAAATTTATTACTTTGCTCAAAAAGTAGTCTCATTTCTATTTGTTTTGATTTCGACTTTCTGAGCTGATTGTCTAAAAATAAATTCTATGGTTTCACTTCAATCAATTCCATTTCAAAAATTAGTGCCTGATTAGGTCCAATACTTTGTCCTGCGCCTCGTTTTCCATAAGCCAGGGTAGCAGGTAAGAATACTCTCCATTTATCGCCTTCTTTCATTCGTAACAATGCTTCACGAAACCCAGGAATAACTCCACTCAAACCAAAAGTAACTGGTTTACCTCGTTTCAGAGAGCTGTCAAAAACTGTACCGTTAATTAAGCTACCTTGATAATGGACAACTACTTTATCGGATGCTTTTGGAGATTTTCCTTGGCCAGATTTTAATACAAGATACTGCAATCCATTCTCAAGTGAGACAATGCCTGATTTTGATTTGTTTGCTTTTAAAAAATCATCACCTTCTTTTTGATTGGTCACGGCACTGGCCATTCGTTCTTTACTCTGTTTCATTTTTTGTTTTTGTACAAAAGATTTGGCCGCACGGTTCATTTCTTCTTGAGATAATTTCGTCGCCGCACCACTGAGGTTATCTTGTATTCCTGAAACAAAACTATCAACATCAATATTGCCTATTTTCCCTTTAAGTTGCATTGCCAGCTGATAACCAACCATGTAGCTGTATTTTTGTTGGTCTGTGGTTAATGCTGCCGAATATCCTTGTGTTGAGATGACACAAAAACAAATGAGAGTCATTGTTCGTTGAAAAGTCGTCATTATTCTTCCTTATATTAAGTTTAAAAATGGGAATTCAAAATTGTAGCAGAATATTTCAGGAAAAGTTGATTATGACAAGATAACTTCATCAAATTTGGTTCTACCTTCTTTTTATGATTGGATAAAGTGAATATCTTTTAATTTATTTTCCGTTCACCAAAAATAGCGGTGCCCACTCTAACCATTGTGCTACCCATTGAAATAGCCGCCTCTATATCTGCAGACATTCCCATTGATAAAGTATCCAATTGAAAGCCACTGTTATTCAGTTGTCGATATAAATCAGATAATTTTTTAAATTCTGCCTGTTGTTGAGTGAAATCACTCATTCGTTGCGGTATTGCCATTAATCCACGAAGTTTTAAATGTTTGAGTGGCATTAATTGATGAGCAAAATCAATGGCCTGATGACATAGAACACCTGATTTTGTTGATTCTTCACTGATGTTCACCTGAATGCATATGTTCAGTGGGGTTTGGCTGAGGCGTTGTTCATTGAGTCGTTTGGCAATTTTAATTCGGTCAATACTATGAATCCATTGAAAATGATTACTAATATCTTTGGTTTTATTGGATTGAATCGGGCCAATAAAATGCCAGGTGATAGAGCAGTCTTTGAGTTGATCTTGTTTTGATAAAGCTTCCTGAACAAAATTTTCACCAAAATGAATTTGCCCTGTTTGATATAATGTTCTGATCGCTTCAGCGGGGTGTTTCTTACTGACGGCTAAAAGCTGTACTGAGTTTTCACGGATAGAATGTTTTTTTTCAAAGTTCTGAATATTTTTTAATGTTGACAGTAAGTTATTTTTTAAAGTGTTCATTGTTTGTCACGAAAGATGTTGTTGCATGTATTGATCGGCTTCTTCATATTCAAATTGTTCTAAAAAGTTGGCAACTTTTTCCAAATGAGTGATAATTTCTTTATTTTTCACTTTTAATAATAATTTATCCAGTTTGTTAGAGGCTTCAGTATGAAATTCGCTGATGGCCTGCTGTAATTCATCCAACTCAATTTGTAATTGTTTTGAGGTTTGTTCATTGGCTTGGCTGTAAGACTGATCTAATTTATCGGGTAATAAATTGTGTGATGTTAAAATTAAATCAATATCAATCATCACTTGACGGAGTTCTTTTTCAAAGGGGGGCATGAATTCAGCCAAATCTTTGTTAAAACTCATGGGCATAAGTTTCGTTTGAGCAGACGAGTGACTCAATTCAGCTTTATTTTTTAACTGACTTTCTATTCGAGTTGTTATTTGATTGAGTGCAATGGCTCCAATTTGTGACGACATACCTTTGAGTGTGTGTAAATACCGTAAAGCAGAGTCTATTTGCTGATTTTGAATGGTTTGTTCAATTTGCTCAAACATTGATTCCTGATTGGTTTTAAACAAGGCCAATGTTTTAAAATATAAGTCCTCATTATTGAATTGTTTGATTGCCTGATTAACATTGATTGCATCAGTTGAAAAATAGTGCAATGCAGCGTCTTTTTGGGTACTTGTTGTTTGATTTTCAAATTTCAACCATTTGGATAAAACAGACATCAGTTGATCAACACTGATTGGTTTACTGATGTAATCATTCATGCCAATATTTAGACATTTTTCTTTATCGCCAGCGAGAGCATCTGCGGTCATCGCAATGATTGGTAGTTCTGTATATTCAGGATTTTGGCGAATATTTTTGGTGGCATCAATGCCATCCATTATCGGCATATTGATATCCATTAAAATACAGCTGTATTGAGTTTTTTCTAGCATTTCTATAGCAATCAAACCATTTTTAGCAATATCAACAGTAAATCCTGCATCTTGTAGTAATGTTTTTGCTAATAATTGATTGATGGCATTGTCTTCTGCAACTAAAATAGGTAAATCATGTCGATTGCTTTGGTTAATCTCAATGGGTTGAGATTTATGAGTGTGTTCTACATGATACTGCTTTATCTCTGCTTCAGTCGGTAATAAGAAGTTTATGGTAAAATAGAATCTACTGCCTCGTCCTGGGTCGCTACTGACGTTAATTTTGCCATGCATTTGTTCAATCAACTGTTTAGAAATAGACAATCCTAATCCCGCACCCCCATATTTTCTGGAAATAGAATTATCTGCCTGAGAAAAACTTTTAAACAGTCGCTTTTGTTGTTCAGCCGTCATGCCGATACCTGTATCTTCAATGGTAAAGGTTAGTTCTATATTGGTTTCTGTTTTATTGGCAATATTGGATGACAAGCTGACCGAACCCTGATTGGTGAATTTGATGGCATTACTGACCAGATTGATTAATATCTGCATTAAACGTAATGGATCACCTTTGATGAGTTGTCGTTGTCTGAAAGCGCAGACAAAGTTGAGCTCTATTTCTTTATGTTTTATCAGTAGATGAGAGGTTGATTCAAGTTCTTCTAATATTTCACATAAATTAAACGTTACAGAGTCAAGTTCCATTTTGCCTGCTTCAACTTTCGATAAATCAAGAATATTATTAATAATATCCAATAAATGATGGGACGAATTATGAATTCTTTCTAAATAGTCAGGTTTTTTTACAGCGGCTTTTTGACATAACTCAGTAAAACCGATGATGGCATTCATGGGAGTGCGTATTTCATGACTCATATTGGCCAGAAATTGAGTTTTAGCACTGTTGGCATCATCTGCTTCTTGTTTGGCTTTCTGTAAGTCGATATTGTAACTGATGGAGTTTTTCATTTGCATAAAATGTCGATATGAGCCAGATGTGACAGCATAAAGATAAAGAAACATTAGTAGGCCGATGATCATAAATATAACATTACCCGTTAACAGTAAACCGATTAATGCAGGAAGCAACATCGAGTAAAGATACAACATAATGGCATGAAACACTGAGCCAAGCGTGGTAATGGCGCCTGATGTTAATGCGATTAAAATAACGAGAGTCAACGAGATAATATTGTCAGGGCTAGTCAATATAATATAGCCGCCAAAAATACCCCAAATTAAACCAGAGATAGCAATGATTGACAGGTATTGTTTGAAGTCTTTATCAATGATTTTATTTTTATATTTAATAGAGACACGGATTTTTTGTTGAAGAGATAGCCTGATGGTAAGCACTGCAACGTTAGTCATTAGCCATATAACAATGATGTTTGCGGGTAAATAATCCAGTAAGATATAAGAGAAAAATAGAGGGGTAATAATGTTTGTGCTGATAGCGCCTAATAATGCGGAATTCAGCATTATTTTTATTAATTCATCCGAATACTTAGGTGTTCGGATTTTTTGGATTAATTGTTTTATTGGAATCATGTTTTTTAGTTAGATATTTCAGCATATCTTTCTTTTATTTTAAGAATTTCAGGTAAGATTGAGACAAATTTATCAACTAATCGCCCTTCAAAATGCTGATCTTTTTCATCCTCTAATAATTGAATGGCTCTTTCAACTGACCAAGCTTCTTTGTATGGTCGTTCAGTTGTTAGTGCATCAAAAACATCGGCAATGGCAACAATG
>Ga0233443_1001270_pt1 | contig 22769 bp, 22 predicted proteins | sample SI_123_September_2_FD_182784 | JGI IMG/M metagenome (GOLD analysis project Ga0233443, IMG submission 182784) | Seawater microbial communities from Saanich Inlet, British Columbia, Canada - SI_123_September2016_200_MG | ecosystem: Environmental > Aquatic > Marine > Inlet | place: Canada: British... | reverse complement strand
GTGAGTCAATGACTGACCCTTATAAATATTACAACAACAATGTCTCCGGCACGCTTAGCTTGCTTAAGGCAATGATTGATAATGATTGCATGAAGTTTATATTTAGCTCCTCAGCTGCAATTTTTGGTAATCCAGAATATATTCCAATTGATGAAAACCATCCTAAAGATCCTATTAATCCATATGGTAAATCTAAGCTAATGGTAGAAGAGATTCTTAAAGACTTTGATTCAGCCTATGGACTAAAGTATGTATCTTTTAGATATTTTAATGCTGCAGGCCATGATCCAGATGGCGAGCTTAGTGAAAGGCATGATCCGGAGACTCATCTATTACCAATTATTATGCAAGCGGCAAATAAGCAAAGAGAATCAGTTAGTATCTTTGGTAATGATTATGATACAAAAGATGGGGCTTGCGTAAGAGATTATATTCATGTTAATGACCTTGCCAATGCACACTTAAAAGGATTGGATTACTTAAATCAAAATGAATTGTCTAGTGCAGAGTTTAACCTTGGTAATGGTAATGGATTTAGTGTTAAAGAGGTTATTCAACAAGTAAAAGAAATAACTGGTAAAGATTTTAAGGTTTTGGAAGAAGGTAGAAGAAATGGCGACCCTTCAACGCTAATTGCAAGTGATAAAAAAGCTAAGAAAGAGTTAAACCTTTCACCTGATTACGTTAGTCTTGAATCAATTATTAAAACATTAGACTGAGGCTATTGTTGTAAATTATATTCAGGCAAGATTACCTTAATAGTATCGTTCAATGATTGAGCATACTTTATAATGAACTATATTATAAATAAGGCTTTATATAAATTTACTATATTCAGAAAAATGGCAAAGTGTCTAAAAAACAGAATAAATTTTAAACTCTTTAGAGCGAGACTCACATCCTACTCAAAGGCAATTATCTAATGATTTAGGTGTTAGCCTTGGTAAGATTAACTATTGCTTAAAAAGTCTTATTAAAAAAGGTTTTATCAAGGTTAATAATTTTAGAAATAGTAATAATAAAATTCAATATTCATACTTACTAACCCCAAAAGGAATAGAAGAAAAAGCAAAGCTGACTTTGGATTTTATAAGAATTAAAACTCAAGAATACGACACACTAAAACAAGAAATTGAAAGTTTAAAACAAGAAGCAAAGAATATAGATAGGAATTTATTATGAAGATAGTTCCAGTTATTCTTTCCAGTAGATTAAATTTTTTAATTACCGGCGGAGCAGGCTTTATTGGATCAGCTGTTATTCGACATATTATTAACAATACGAATCATAGTGTTTTTTATATGCCCCGGAATTATTATGTTTAAGAATTGGTATTTAATTCAAACTAAGCCTAGAGAAGAATGTGTTGCTGAGAAAAATATTAGCAGTCAAGGTTTTGAAGTCTACCTTCCTAAATTTGCCTTAAATAAGAAAGATAAGCCGCTATTTCCAGGATATATCTTCGTACATCTAGCAAATAACATCAACTGGAGGACTTTATTATCAACTAAAGGTGTGGCGAGGTTTGTTAGATTTGGCCATGATTTTGCTACCATTCCAGAGCGCGTTATTGGCTCAATTATGGATAACGAATCAAACACTATTAAAAAATATGTCAATGTATCTAAGTTTAAAAAAGGTGACAAATTGGCTATTACTTCGGGTCTGCTAAAGGATGTTAATGTATGTTTTGAGCAGTATACGATAGATGAGAGGATTGTTGTTCTGTTTAGTATGCTGAACCAGAAACAAAAAACCACCATAGAGAAGAGTCAAGTTGTAAAAATATAGAGATCTATATCTATATCTATTGAATTAGTTACTTCTGTTAAATTTTTTTTTTAACAGTATTTTATCTTTTAGGACGGCAGTTTTTTTTAAATTGTCGTGCGGTAGCTATTGTATAACTTAGTCTTATTTACGAATAGTTTATGATAGCTGCCATTAGCAAACCCATAAAAAATCTATATAAAAATGATTAAAGAATTATCGAGAAGATTTCAATGAAAATATTTATTATCGGAGGTGCTGGTTATATCGGATCCCACATGGTCAAAATTGCCCATCAGGCTGGCCACGATGTAATTACCGTTGATAATCTCTCTACGGGCCATCAAAATGCGGTTTTGTATGGAGAATTTGAACTTTGTGACATTCTTGATACGGCTAAGTTAGATAAACTTTTCAAAAAACACAAGCCAGACGCAGTCATGCATTTTAGCGCCTACTCTTTGGTGGGTGAGTCAATGACTGATCCTTATAAATATTACAACAACAATGTCTCTGGCACGCTCAGTTTGCTTAAGGCAATGATTGATAATGATTGTATGAAGTTTATATTTAGCTCCTCAGCTGCAATTTTTGGAAATCCAGAATATATTCCAATTGATGAAAGTCATCCCAAAAATCCTATTAACCCTTATGGCAAGTCTAAGCTAATGGTAGAAGAAATTCTTAAAGATTTTGAGTCAGCTTACGGGTTGAAGTGCGTATCTTTTAGGTATTTCAATGCTGCAGGCCATGATCCAGATGGCGAGCTTAGTGAAAGACATGATCCAGAGACTCATCTATTGCCAATTATTATGCAAGCGGCAAATGGACAAAGAGATTCAGTTAGTATTTTTGGCAATGACTATGATACAAATGACGGAACTTGCGTAAGAGATTATATTCATGTCAATGACCTTGCTAACGCCCATTTAAAAGGATTGGATTATTTGAATCAAAGTGAATCTTCTAGTGCAGAATTTAACCTTGGAAATGGCAATGGATTTAGCGTTAAAGAGGTTATTCAACAAGTAAAAGATATAACTGGTAAAGATTTTAAGGTTTTGGCAGAAGGTAGAAGAGATGGTGATCCTTCAACGCTAATTGCAAGTGATAACAAGGCAAAGAAAGAATTAAGCCTTTCATCAGATTACTCTAGTCTTGAGTTGATTATTAAAACATTGAGCTAAGAAATTATGATGATAATCCCTGTTATTCTCTCCGGCGTGTTCAGGCACAAGCCTTTGAATCATCTCCAAGTGATTCTATTGATTACGCGTTAATGGAGAAGAAGTTCTGACATTAAAAGAAGGTGATTCAACTTATATACCGATTGGCACAACACATAGCTTAGAAAATAAGACCAATGAACAGCTTGAGATTATCGAAGTACAAAGTGGCGCTTATCTGGGCGAGGATGATATTGTAAGATTTGAAGATATTTACGGCAGAATAAAATAACCATACTTGAAAGTTTAACGGAAAATGGAGTGACATATGAAAGATGATTTATCAATTTTTTATTCAGGAATAGCATTGTATGGTGATGACTTTGATATTGAACAGATAAGTGAATGGTATGCAGATGAACAAGAAGGATATGCTAGTTTAGGAGCCAAGAGCCGAGTAAATTATAGTTACGGCTACCATAATCTAAACTACCAACATGGTTTTAAATATATTAAAAATAAATTATTTAATAATGCCATTGGCTTTGGAAGTGCATATGGCGATGAATTTAAACAAATTGCAAATAATATCACTGGCAGCATAACTATTCTCGATCCTTCTGATGCCTTTTCTGATGTAAAGGAGGTTTATGGAATTCCATGTAATTATATAAAGCCAAATGTGAATGGAGATATGCCATTTAAGGATGACAAGTTTGATTTAGTCACATGTTTAGGTGTATTGCATCATATTCCAAACGTGAGTCATGTTATGAGGGAGGCTTACAGGTGTCTGAGTCCTGGTGGATATATGCTTTTGCGTGAGCCAATAGTTTCGATGGGTGACTGGCGCCAACCTCGGAAAGGACTAACAAAGAGAGAGAGGTATCCCTGTTAACTTAATGGATGAAATTATCAAGAATAGTGGCTTTAAAGTTAGACACAGGTCTTTCTGTGTTTTTCCATTAGTTCCAAAATTGGCAAATAAGCTAGGCATTTCTAGTTACAATAATTTTGTATTAACGTTATTTGATTCTATGTTAAGTTATCTTTTTTCTTGGAATGTTAAATATCATAGAATAAAATTATGGGAAAAATTAGGGCCTACATCCATTTATTATGTTTTAGAAAAATAGATATTAATGGCTGACTATTGATGAATTATTAGAAGGCCAATAAGTTCACAAATACATAAAGGATATTAAATATGGCAAATAATAAAGTAGCATTAATTACAGGAATTACTGGACAAGATGGCTCACCAAGAAAACTGATTGACATATCTCGTTTGTCAAATATGGGCTGGAATTACAGTGTAAATTTTAAAGATGGAGTTAGTAAAACTTATAAATGGTTTTTTAGATAGGTAATATGAAAACTCCAAACACTATCTACCACAACGCAACCGTTACCCGAGAAAGGCGCAACCAACTAAATGGTCACAAGTCTGTTGTTATTTGGTTTACAGGTTTATCAGGTTCAGGCAAGTCAACACTTGCTCATTCAGTAGAAGAAGAGTTGCATAATCTAGGCTGCAGAACCTTTGCTTTAGATGGGGACAATGTACGCCACGGTCTATCATCAAACTTAAATTTTAGTGATGACGACCGCAAAGAAAACATTAGAAGAATTGGCGAAGCTGCCAAACTAATGATGGAATCTGGCGTTATCACCATGACTGCATTCATTAGTCCATTCAAAAAAGACCGCAATCTCGTTCGACAATTATTACCTCAAGGTGATTTTGTTGAGATCTACTGCAATGCTAGTCTAGAGGCTTGTGAGTCAAGAGATGTTAAGGGTTTATATAAGCGCGCACGCGCTGGAGAAATTAAGAACTATACAGGCATTGACTCCCCTTATGAGGCGCCCAGTAATCCAGAGTTGGTTATTGACACTGAGAGTGAGTCATTAGAAGAGTCTGTTGCCAAGGTGATTGACTTTCTAAAATTTAAGGAAGTTATTTCTTAACAGTGCTTAATCAGATTGATATTCAGGATATTGTCACCCTTGCTAAAGAAGCTGGCAATGCTATTATGCAGGTCTACAAGCAAGATTTTGAAGTTGAATACAAGCAAGACAGTTCACCATTATCTCTAGCTGATAAAAAAGCCAATGACATTATTGAAGATGGTTTAAATCAACTCTCTGTTAACTTCCCTATTCTATCTGAAGAAGGCAAAGAGATTTCTTATGAGGATAGAAAGCATTGGGAGTATTTTTGGTTGGTTGATCCGTTAGATGGCACTAAAGAGTTTGTAAAGAAGAATGACGAATTTACCGTTAATATAGCACTTATTCATAAAGATACACCGGTGCTTGGTGTGGTCTATGCTCCAGCTCTAGATATATGCTACTGGGCAAAGCAAGGTAAGGGCGCATTCAGAGATGGACAAAAACTTCCGCTTAAAACAGTGGAGCAGCGCAACACTTACAAGGTGGTTGCCAGTCGCTCACATATGTCAGATGAGACGCAAGCGTTTATCGATGCAATAGATACACAAAAAGAAAAAGAATTAATCTCAATTGGCAGCTCTTTAAAGATTTGTTTGGTTGCAGAGGGCGAGGCTGATATATATCCAAGATTAGGCCCTACTATGGAGTGGGATACTGGAGCCGCACATGCAATTGTAAATGAGTCCAGGTGCGTATTATATCGATTTAACAAAAAAGCCGCTTTCGATCATATTTATAATAAAAAAAACTTATTAAATGATTATTTTGTAGTTAGCATGGAGAAAGTCAAATTATGAAGAAAATATTAATTGTATTTGGAACAAGGCCAGAAGCTATTAAGATGGCACCACTTGTTAAAAAACTTCAAAAGGATGTACTAAATTTTGAGACCAAAGTTTGTGTAACTGCACAACATAGGGAGATGCTTGATCAAGTGCTAGATCTTTTTCAAATTACCCCAGATTATGATTTAAACATCATGAAACCAGGTCAAGATCTCTACGATGTCACATCAAACATTCTTTTAAAAATAAAACCTATTTTAGAAGGGTTTAATCCAGATGTGGTTTTGGTGCATGGCGATACAGCAACAACTTTTGCAACTAGCCTTGCAGCTTATTATCAAAAAATTAAAATAGGTCATGTTGAGGCAGGTTTGCGCACAGGGGATTTGTATTCTCCATGGCCAGAAGAGGGCAATAGAAGACTGACTGGGGTTTTGACTGACTATCACTTTTCACCAACTAGCATGAGTAAGGATAATTTACTAAATGAAGGTGTAATCGAGTCATCAGTGTTTGTTACTGGCAATACTGTTATTGATGCACTCCAGTTAGTTGTGAGTCGAATAAAGAATGATGAGAGTTTAAGGTTGAAGATTGAAAATACAATTTTTCAGTCAGGATTTAAAGAATTAAACTCTAAATTTATATTAGTGACAGGGCATCGTCGAGAAAACTTTGGACAGGGCTTTTTAAATATTTGCGAGGCATTAAAGGTGCTTGCGAAAAATAATTCTGATATTAATATTTTGTACCCAGTTCATCTCAATCCTAATGTCAGAAAACCAGTTAATGAACTATTATCTAACGTTGGCAATATTAAGCTTGTAGAGCCGTTTCAATATGAAGAGTTTATTTATTTAATGAGTAGATCATATTTAATACTGACAGATAGTGGCGGCATACAAGAAGAAGCCCCAAGTTTAGGCAAGCCTGTGTTGTTAATGAGAGATACAACAGAGAGGCCGGAAGCAGTTAAGGCTGGCACTGTTAAATTGGTAGGGTCCGATAAAGAAAATATTATTAAGAAAGTTCAAGATTTGTTAAATAATACTGACAAATATCAGAGAATGAGTAAAGCCCACAATCCTTATGGAGGTGGCAACGCAAGTGAAAATATTTTAAATATTCTAAAAGGTTGATTATATGGAAAATAAGAGAAAAATATGCATAATGGGAATGGGCTACATTGGCCTACCTACGGCGGCATTGTTGGCTAATCGAGGCTATCAAGTTCACGGTGTTGATGTTAATCAGCATACAATTGATACAATTAATCGTGGTGAAATTCATATTGTTGAGCCTGAGTTGGATATGTTTGTGCGATCTGCAGTGCAAAGTGGATCTTTAGCAGCCAATGTTAATCCAGCTGAATCTAATATTTTTATGATTGCAGTACCCACTCCATTTCATGCTGATAAGCTTAATAAAGTGACAAACTCTCCAATTCCGAATGTTGATTACATTGTGGATGCAACAAAGAAAATAGCACCTTATGTCAAATCGGGTAACTTAATATTATTAGAGTCTACCTCTCCTGTTGGTACTACCAATATGATGGCTAATATCTTAAAGGAAGAAGGTATTGATATTGATAAGATTTATATTGCACACTCCCCTGAAAGGGTTTTGCCAGGACATATTATGAGAGAGTTAATTGAAAATGATAGAGTAGTTGGCGGAGTTAATGATGCGTCCACAAAGGCTGCTGCTAAATTTTACCGTACATTTGTAGAAGGAGAAGTTTTAGAAACCACCGCCAAAACAGCTGAAATGGCAAAGTTAACCGAAAATGCATTTAGAGATGTTAATATTGCTTTTGCTAATGAACTATCAATGTTAAGCGATGAAATGGATATCGATGTTTCAGAGTTGATCGAATTGGCTAATAGACATCCCAGGGTTAATATTCTCAATCCTGGCTGTGGCGTTGGCGGGCACTGCATCTCTGTTGATCCATGGTTTATTGTTGATGCGGCAAATGGACAGGCGAAAATGGTAGAGCAAGCTAGAAGAACAAATGATTACAAAGCCGAGTGGGTTGTTGATAAGGTGAAAAAATACGTTGCTAAATTTGAAGAAGATAATGGAAGGGTTCCAACGGTAGCATGTATGGGGTTGGCATTTAAGCCAGATATTGATGATTTACGAGAGTCACCAGCATTATTTATTGCAACAAAACTCCATGAGGTTCTTGAGGTTGTTGTAGTTGAGCCTAATATCGACTATTGCAAAGGGTTGAATTTAGTAGGTATAGAGAAAGGGCTGGAATCTGATATATTTGTTTATCTTGTGTCTCATAAAGAATTTGAAAATTTAAATACAAAAAACAATCTAGATTTCTGTGGTAATTGTAAATAAAGCATGAAGTTGCTAGTGCTAATCCCATTTCAAGAGAGGTTGAATGCATATTATGGCGGAGCCATTGCCAGATGGATCAATGAAGTATATTCAGTAACGCAAGAGATTGAAATAAAGACGTGTGGCGTAGTGTGTGGAGATGAAAATGATTACATGGGATTGAATATAATATCAAGGTATAGTGTATTATTTATTACAATTCAAAAAATTCCTTTTATTAGGCGTATTTTAAAAAATGTTTACTGTCATATTTATTCTAGTGAAATTATGAACAGTGAAGTGTTAGAAATTCATAATTCATACCAGTATATTGACAATATTAGAAAGATCGGATATACAGGAAAAATATTTTTACATATGCATAACGATTATTTAGGATCTCTTAGCTCTTGCGATGTAAATAAGATAGAGCGGAGTGTTGATAATGTTTTCGTTTGCAGTAATTTTCTAAAAAATAGAATCAAGGGTAAGAGTTGTGCTTTAGCTAAGAAAACCAGTGTAGTTTATAATGGATTTAATCCACATGATTTTTATCCATTATCTATCGATAAAGATCCTATGACGCTTGGATACGTTGGGAGAGTTGATTTTAATAAGGGTTTGCATTTGCTACTCGATGTGTATCAAATTTTATTGATTAGATTGCCTAAAATAAAATTAATTATAGTTGGTTCATCAAAGTTTGGCGGTGGCAAGGCGTCAGCATACGAGCGTAAATGTATTGAAAAAATTAACCAAATAAATTCTGAATTAAATGGAGATATTTACTTTAAGGGTTATGTTCATAATAAAGATTTAATTAAATACTATAACAAGTTTACACTTTTCTGTTCATTCTCAATTGAAAGAGAGGCATTTGGCATGACTTATGTTGAGGCTCTTGCTTGTCAAACTGCAGTTTATGCAAACAATATAGGTGGTGTGTCTGAGGCAATTGGTAGCACGGAAATGATGATTGATAATCCACCCAGTGCTGAAAAGATTTCTAGCAGGATTTATAGCTTACTAAATAATAAGAAAAAGTTAAAAAGCTTATCTATTAAGGGTTGCGAGCGTGTAACCGAGCTATTTACCTGGGAGGTAATTAGAAATGGAAAAATTGACCTACTAAAGAGTCTTGAATGAAATTTTATAGAAGTGCGTATTTTGTATTTATATTATTAGTATTGTATGGGTATTCTTTATCGGCAGCTATGGCAGAGTTTTTAGATATATCACTAGATTCACCTATTGTGTCAGTTGTTTTCCGATCGTTTCTTGTATTTATTGGATTGTACTTAATAACAAAAACAGTAATATCTGGCAAGGCTTACAAGCGCGATGGCGCTTATTTATTGATTTTATTTTTACTAATATATTCGTTTAGATTGATATATGACTTGGATATTTTAAATATACATACGACAATTAGTAAAGATAAATACTATGCGTTTTATTTTCTAGTATTATTTTTACCTACATTTACTGTCATAATAAGCAGGATACCTGTAGGATTTTCTGAGAATATTTTAAGATATTTAAAATTCATTATAGCAATAGCGCTTGTTGCGAACTTGATATTAGGTTTGATGAATTATCAAACTCTGATCAGTCAAGGCGTTGATTCGATCAGACTTTCTACCGGAAGGTTTAATCCAATATCGATGGGGCATTTGGGTGTATCAACAATATTATTGATTTATATTGAAATAAAAATATTAAAAACTCCCTATTCGTTAATCAGTTTGACGTTATTGTTGCTAGGCTTTGTTGCTATGATAATGAGTGGATCAAAAGGCCCGATGGTCGCTATGATACTTACAATTATATATGTAAACCATATAAGCTTAGGAGGTCTTGGTGAAAAATTAAAGAGACTTGTCTTAGTAGGTTTAGTACTATTCTCTAGCTGGTTTTTATTGACAGTATTTAATTTTGATATGTTCGATAGGTTTTCGTCGATCTTTAGCGATACTGAGTTATCAACTGTATATCGTTTAAATTCTTATATTGAGAGCTTTTATATTTTTGTAAACAACCCTTTTTTTGGTGATTCAATCGTCCTACCATCTGGAGGGTATCCACATAATATTTTGTTAGAGATACTTATGTCCATTGGAGTTGTAGGAATCTTACTATTTATAGTGTTGATTGCGAAAGTTAACAAGGCAAGCAAGTATTTGGCTAGAGTTGAGCCAAGGTACATGATTATTATTGCCCTCTGTTTTCAATACTTGATTTCATTTATGTTCTCCGGCGCTTTGTGGCAGGCCTCAGAGTTATTTGTTTTGATTGCTTTAATCCTTTCTTTAAAGTCTAATCTAAAGCGATCAATTGCAGAAAAAGGTGTTTATGCAAATTAACAATTTAAGTTTAACAGTACTCACTCTTAAAGCAGACTCTATTAAATACGGAAGTCGTTGCATAATAAAATCGCTCATTAAAGACCCCAGGTTTAGGGTAAATTTTTGGCTTCGTATTGGTTGCTATCTTAACGGTAAAAATTTTTTATTTAAAAGTATTTTACTAAGAAGAATTAAAAACAAGTTGGCAGTCAAATATGGGTTTGATACCACATTTAATGTACAAATAGGCAAGGGTTTAAGAATTATACATTTAGGGGGAATTGTGGTCCATGGAAATTGCACAATAGGTGAGAATTTTACAATTTTAAATAATGTAACTCTCGGGCAAGGCAAAAGAAACCCTAGTTTTATTCCAGCTATAGGAAATAATGTTTATATTGGCGTAAGTTCAGTTTTACTTGGAAAGATAAATATAGGAAATAATGTGATTATAGGCGCCCTTACCTTTGTAAACAAGTCAATTTCAGATGGCATTACTGTTGCAGGGTCCCCAATGAGGGTTATTGAAAAAGATTCATGAAATCTAAGCAATTATATTTTGTTGCAGGATTTATTCAGGCTATATCGGGCTTTATTGTATTACCGTTTGTGTTAAATAATACATCACTAGAGCAATACGGAAAATATTTGCTACTCATAACAATATCAGGTTTTTTAGGTATTTTTTTGAACCTAGGACTTCATGATGTAATTGCAGCGTATTACACTTATTGGAGTAGAAGAAATATTATTTACGAGAATATCGCGTTACTACTTACAGCTATGTTTATTCAATCTGTATTTATTTCTATACTTTTATTTACCTTAATAAAAATAATAAATATTGCTATATTTAGTAGTGATTTTCTGATAATTGTCGTACTTGTATTGGCATTTTTACAAACTTTACAACTTTTTTTTCAAGCATTTTTCAGAATGAATGAGAATGCAAATGTATATTTTATTTCAACTGTTCTATTTGTAATTTTAGATTTTATATTTAAGATGTCTTATTTGACAAACTTTGAATATGACCTAGAAGAGTTTTTATTTGTATCAGTTGCCCCATATATTTTTATATATGTAATATTTTTTTTATATATATTAGTTAAATATATATATAAGTATGAGTTAAATATTAAATTGATACAAATTTATTACAGGTATTCGTTAAGTATGTTTATGGCTAATCTTGTTGGGCGAACAACATCTGTTTTTGATAAACCACTAGTAGTATATTTAATGGGTTATGAGGTTTTTGCTGTATATGGATTAGCTCAAAAATTTAATAATGCAGTTGGAGGTTTTCGCATTATCTTAAAAAATATTTGGATTGCCGATGCGATTAAAAATTTTAATACAAAGAAATCAATTCACGCAAATAAATATATGTTATATGCCATTTCAGGTGCAGTATTAAGTGCAATTTTATTGCTTCCAATGTATGTTGATTTGTTCATTGAGCAAAAGCTAGATAGGCTATTTTTTAATTTGGTTACCCCTTTAATTTTATTGAATATACTATGGGTATACTACTACTTTCATTTAGTTGTTGTTATTAAAATAAAGAAAAGTAAGCACATGCCTAAAATCCAACTATTGACTTCTGTATTTTATTTATCATCATTATTTCTTGTGGTTTATTTCGATATATATGGAATAGTGATCGCTTTATATGTACAGATGATCTCTTTGATATTATTAACGCGTTTTTATTATAAGAGGTTTATAAATTACAATTATTTAATAACAAAAGAGCTGATATTTATTTTATTAACAATATACTCAATAGGATTATTTGTTACTTAAAATTTACCCAACTAAAAAGGTATGAGAAATGGAAAATAAAACGCTTCAATGGAGAAGCTCAGAGTTGCATGAACCCGACTTGGTGGTTGATTCTCGCAATATTGTAGCAAAAAAACAACATCTTAGATCAATTGAAGATTTATGTTATGGATCTTTAGGTCTAAATTTAAAAGAATTGACTTTACTTGTAAATTTTATAAAAAAAATAGATCGTAAAATACATATATATGGTGTTGGTATTGAGCTAGGGGCTGGGTCAGGTTTTTTGTCAAGTGAGTTTTTATCGCAAAATATTGATATTGATAAGATATATGCTATAGAAATTTCAAAAGAGCATGTTGAATTAATTATTCCCAAAGTTATGAGAGATAGGCTAAGTGAAGATATATATCCCAAATTAGTTCCTGTTATTGGAAGTTTTGACGAAATTCAATTAGAAGACAATTCTGTTGATTTTGCTTTTGAAATTCATTCACTTCATCACAGTGACAATCTAGAAACAACACTTAAGGAAGTGTGTAGGGTTCTAAAGCCTGGTGGAAAATTAATTTGTTTCGATCGTAGTCATCCAGATTTCACAACAGATTACGATATTAAGAAAATGCTGGATTTAGAATACGATCAAGATTCATTGTTTAAAATAGGATTCCCCAAAGGAACTATATTGACAAGAAGGGGCAATGGAGAGCATGAATATCGTGTTGGTGAATGGGTAGCCATGTTCGAAAGAAATGGATTAAATGTGTTGGAAGTTGAGCATATTGGTAACAAATTTTCAAGTAATAAATTTTTTCGAGGATTAGTTTCTAAAATTCCATATTCTATTAGGATTTTAGTTTTGAAGCATTTTTTATATTTTTTATCTCCCCATAAGAGAGAGGTGATTTTAAGTAAGGATTTGGTTAGCAGAGTTGGAGAGTTACAATATGAGATTGCTAAATTATTCCAACCTAAATGGAAGAAATTTACACGACCTTATTCAATTTTTATCTGTGAAAAGATATAAAGGTTTTTCTAGTAATGTTTAATGTGGAGTGTTGTTATGCATAGTCAAAATTGTTTTATTATTGCTGAAATCGGACAGGCGCATGAAGGAAGTCTGGGGATGGCGCACTCATATATTGATGCTGTCGCCGATACAGGTGTGGATGCTATTAAGTTTCAAACACACATAGCTGAAGCTGAGAGTAGCGAATATGAACCATTTAGAGCTAAGTTTTCATATGAGGATGAGAGTAGATATAACTACTGGAAGAGGATGGAGTTTAGTTTAGAGCAGTGGAAGGAGATAAAAAAACATTGTGACGATGTTGGTATAGAGTTTATGAGCTCCCCTTTTTCAAATATGGCAGTGGACTTGCTTGAAGAGGTTGGAGTAAATAAATATAAAATCGGCTCCGGAGAGGTGAATAATTTTTTAATTTTAGAAAAAATTGCAAATACAGGGAAAGATATTATTCTTTCAAGTGGAATGAGTAGTTTTAATGAACTTGATGAGACGATAGATTTTTTAAAACAATTCAAAAATAAACTCTCAATTTTGCAATGTACTACAAAATATCCTACAAGTGCAGAAGACGTAGGTTTGAATGTAATTAACGAATTAAAAGAGAGATATAAATTATCAGTAGGGCTGTCAGACCATTCAAGCACAATATACCCATCACTTGCTGCTGTTGCTTTAGGTGCAGAAATTTTAGAGTTCCACGTTGTTTTTGATAAAAAAATGTTTGGACCAGATAGTAAATCTTCACTTACAATTAGCGAAGTAAAACAATTAGTTGAAGGTGTGAGATTTATAGAGAAGTCATTAGAAAATAAAATAGATAAAACTAACAACACTAAATTTAAAGATCTAAAAAAAATATTTGAAAAGTCTTTAGCAGTAAATAAAGATATGCAGAAAGGAGATGTTATAACATTTTATGATTTAGAAGCTAAGAAGCCATCAGGTTATGGAATTTCTGCAAAAGAGTATAAAAAAGTGCTTGGCAAAAAAGTTATTAAAGATATAAAGAAGTGGAATTTTTTAACAAAGGACTGTATAGATGATTAAAAGAAAAATATGTGTAGTAATAACGGCAAGACCAAGCTATGCAAGAGTAAAAACAGCACTTCAAGCTATAAAAGATCATCCAGAACTTGAACTTCAACTCGTTCTTGCAGGTTCTGTACTGCTTGAAAGGTACGGTAATGCTATAGAAGTAATAGAAAAAGATGGATTTGAAGTTGCAGAAAAAATATATAATGTTTTAGAAGGTGAAACTCCAACGGCTATGGCAAAAACAACAGGTATCGCCATCATGGAGCTTGCAACGACATTTCATAATCTAAAGCCAGATATTGTAGTAACTATCGCAGATAGATTTGAAACTATTGCTACTTCAATCGCAGCAAGTTATCAAAACATACCTTTAGCTCATATCCAAGGTGGCGAAGTAACTGGAAATATAGATGAAAAAGTAAGACATGCAAATACAAAACTTGCAGATATTCATCTAGTAGCTAGTGAGGATGCAGCTCAAAGAGTATTAAGAATGGGAGAAAGTCCTGAAATGGTTATAAATACTGGCTGTCCATCTATGGATATAGCTAGAGAGGTATTAGAACAACCAGAACTTAACTTCGATCCACTTGTAAAATATGGTGGAGTGGGTGTAGATATTGATTTGAAAAAAAGATATTTAGTTGTTATGCAACATCCAGTAAGTTCAGAATTTCAAAAATCTTTAGAGCAAATAAAAAAAACAATTGAAGCAATAGATGAGCTTGCTATACCCACATTTTGGTTTTGGCCTAATGTAGATGCTGGTAGCGATGGTACATCAAGAGGTATAAGACAATATAGAGAAAAATACAATCCTAAAAATATACATTTTTTTAAAAATATGGAACCGCAAGACTTTTTAAGACTAATTAAAAACTCTAAATGTCTTGTGGGAAATTCAAGTGTAGGTATGCGAGAGTGTGCATTTTTAGGAATTCCCGTTGTAAATATCGGAAGTAGGCAAAATAGAAGACAAAGAGGGCAAAATGTTATAGATAGTGATTACAGTAAAAATGAAATAAAAAGTGCAATAATAAAACAGCTTAATCATGGACATTTTAAAACAGAGTGTATTTTTGGTGATGGATATACAGGGCCGAAAATTGCAGCTATTTTAGCTACTTGTGAATTGAAATTTCATAAGGCAATAGTATATTAGAAACTGATAATGCGAACTTTAGTATTAACTAGCAATGGATTGAGACATAAATATTTTTTAAAAGTTATCAGTGAAAACTTTGAGTTAATTGGAGCTGTTTATGAAGACAAAGGGGAGTACTACTCAAAGAAACAAAAAGAATCAAGTGTAGCTGAAGAGCATTTTATAAAACTTGGTAGCACAGAAAAAGATTTTTTCCAAGACGAGATTCAAAAATTATCATTAAAAAATGTAGAGATAAAAAATATAAATAAAAATCATATTAATGATGAATATATTATTAATTGGGCAAAAGATTTAAAACCAGATATTATATTTCTATTTGGTACAGGAATTCTAAAAGATGGTTGGTTAGATAGGTTTGAAAATAAAATAATAAATTTACATTTAGGTCTATCCCCATTTTATAGAGGTTCAGCAACTCTTTTTTGGCCATTTGTAAATGATGAACTAGAATGTGTGGGTGCAACAATTCATATAGCAGCAAAAAAAGTTGATGCTGGAGATATATTACATAGAGAAAAACCAAATATAGAGTTTGATGATAACTACTACAGTATTAATTATAAAACTATAAAAAGTACTATTGATATATTGCCTAGTATAGCAATTAAATTTATTCAAGGTGAGATAGAATTAATTAAACAAGATATTAGCAATGGCAAAGTTTATAAAAAGAGTGATTTTAATGAGAGTGTTTTGACTAGTGTACTTGATAAATATAAAGATAGCATCTCTAAAGATGTAGTAAGTAAAATAAAAGGGAGTAATAAATGTATTTGTTGTCAGTAAATTATCATTATTTTAGAGAAAATAAACCTGAGAATGGAATTTATCCACTAACAATAAAAGAGTTTTCAAAGCAGATAGATGAACTCTCTAAATATTATGAATTTATATCTCAAAATGATTTGATAAAAAATATGAGAAATAAAAAATATTCAAGTAAAAAGTATTGTTTACTAACATTTGATGATGGTTTAAAAGAACAGATGAATGCATTAGAGCTATTGAATAATAAAGGGATACCAGGGGTATTTTATGTTACAACTAACTCAATTAGAAATAATAAAGTTGTAAATGTTCATAAACTTCACCATATTCGTTCTATTATGAATGATGCAGATGTATTTAAATATATCAACTCAAAAATAGATTCAAATATAATTCAATACCCAGAAAATATAAACGAACTTTACAGATACGACAATTTAGAAACTAAAAAATTAAAATATCTGTTAAATTTTATACTAGATAGTGATACAAAAGATAAATTGATAGATGATTTATTTAAACAAATAGCTGATGAAAATTATTTTTCAAAAAAGTTATATATGAGCGCAGAAGATATAAAAAAACTAGATAGCCAAGATTATCTAGGTACTCATAGTGATTTACATTTACCATTAGCTACTTTGAGCGAAGAAGAGATAGCAAAAGATATTGAAGATTCTCTTGATTTTTTACAAGATACTTGTGGTGTAAATAAAATAAGATCTATATCATATCCTTATGGCGGGCCAAAAGCTGTATCTCAAAAAGTGGCTGATATTTCTGAAAAATTTGGTCTTGATTTTGGTCTTACGATGTTTAGAGGGATAAATGAGATGAAAGATTTTGATAGTCCATTATTGCTTAAAAGAGTAGATACAAATGATGCTCCTGGTGGCAGGCTAAATAGTACGGAGTTTTGTATATGAAAGTTTTAGCAATAGTCCCGGCAAGATGTGGTTCAAAAGGTTTTCCAAATAAAAATATAGTAAAAATAGGTCACAAAACTCTTTTAGAATTAGCAGTTAAAGTTGGGTTAGACTGTAAAGTTATTGATGATGTATATGTTTCGACTGACTGTAAAGAGTATGAAAATATAGCACTAAAGGCAGGGGCAAAATCTCTTGGGCTAAGACCTAAAGAGTTTGCAACAGATACTGCAAAAAGTATAGATGTAGTTATTGATTTAATCAATAGGTTAGATGAAAAATATGACTACGCTATACTTCTTCAGCCTACATCCCCTATAAGAAAACCAAAAGATATAGATATCATGATAAGTCTTCTAAGAGAAAAGAATGTAGATGCTTGTGTATCTGTTACACAATTTGAAGAGCCACACCCTTATAAACTCAAAAGTATAGATAGTGACGGATATGTCAAGTCTTTTATAGATGGAACTACATCAGAAGTACCAAGACATTCTCTGCCAAAAGTTTATGCTCTAAATGGGGCTATTTATATTACAAAAGTTAAAATTATAATGAATGAAAAAACTTTTCTACCTAAGAGAACAGTGCCTTATGTAATGAATATAAATATAAATATAGATAGTGAAGAGGATTTTATATTTCTAGAAGCAATGATTGAAAAAAATAAAGTAAATGTTTGAAGCTAATATGGATAAAAAAATAGGTTTAATAGTTGAGTATTATGGTTTTCGTAGTGATATAAGAGAACTTATAGCTGAGTTGTCTATAAAAACAAATTTAGTTCTTTTTATATTAAAATCAGATGAAGGACAAATTAAGAAATTAAATATTGAGTATAGATTAATAGATGAAGTGGAAACTGTTAAGAGTAAATTACTAAAAAAAGTATTTAATATTTTTCATAAAAAACATCATTTTAAATACGACTTAGTGAGTTGGAAACTAAGAAAAATTGCAGGATATATTGGTGTTAAGCAACTTTTACAAATTGTTTATTTTAACTTTATGGAAAGAATTCCTGGCTTTCTTTCGTATAATACATTACTAAAATATTTAGATTTAAATAATGATAATGTAGATGATATTCAAGCAATGATTACTTTGACAGAGATCAAGTATGATGAATTGCTGTCTAAATGCTTTAAAAAAAACATACCTATATATGTTTATATGTATAGTTGGGATCACCCAATTAAAATAAAAAAAATTTGTCAAAATAATTTTATATATTTTGTTTGGAATAATAATCTTAAAGAAGATCTTCATACTTTACATAATGTTGATGTTGAAAGAATATTCAATTTAGGATCCTCCCAATTGTGTAGTATTAAGAATTTTGGAATGAGTTCAAAAATTAGCGAAGATTATATATATTTTGCTTCAGCTTGGGGTAGATTAGAGCTTATTGCGCAGGAAGTTGACTTAATAAAATTTGTATCTTCATATTTAAAAAAAAACAAACTATCAACAAAAATAATTTTTCGACCGTACCCAAATGTCGATAATAAAGTCAATAAATTATATGAGTCATTAAATCAATTAGAAAATGTTGAGTTCGATATTTACGAAGATAATGATTATATTTTTACAAAGAATAAAATGTATGATAAATATAAAAAAATTCAAAACTCTATATTTACATTACACACAGGTAGTACTTTTGGTATGGAAGCTTGTTATTTTGACGTTCCAAACATTTTTTTTACCTTTAAAGAATCCAACTTTAAGTCACAACAAAAAGTACCATTTTATTTAAACTTAAAAAATATAATCAATCAATATCATTTGAATAAATATTTAAAGTATGAAAATGCATTAAATGTTGCCGATTCAATAAGTGACTTAACAAATATTTTGAATGATTTATTACTAAATAAAGAGTTTACAAACTATTTAAAATATAATAAAAAAATTGCAAGCTATACTCCAATAGAAAGTATGGAAGATATTACTGATAATATTTTAAATATTATCAAAGAGAGAGTATAGATAATGAAAAAAAAGATTTTAATAGTTAAATCGCTTATTCCTAAATATGATTTCGAGTTTTATCAGAAATTAGCCTTAGTAAGTAATTTGGAAATATATGTAACTTCTGATACATTGAAAAAAAATCAACTAAATGCTGATTTAACTGCACAAAAAAAGTTCCATTCTCTACATGTTAAAATTATAAAAATAGGTCCCTTTGTTTTTTCAATTGGTCTTCAAAAAATTATTAAAAAAATTAAGCCGGATGTTATAGTTTTTGGATCAAACCCTCGTGATATAACCTTACCTTTTCGCCTAATGTTGAACAAATATATTTATCGGTATAAGGTTGTAACTTGGAGCATGTATCATAGAATTGGAGGAGAGTTTTTTTTCTCTCGCTTTATTCATAAGCTTGCCGGAAAGATGTCTGATAGAAATATGTCATACACAAATATTGGAGCGAAGTGCCAAAATAATAGAGGGATTCCACTAGAAAAAATAGATGTTATTGGCACTGCTATTGATGAAAAAAAAATATTTCAGATTCAAAGGGGATCGGAGGGGTTCAATAAAGAAGCATTCCTTAATAAGTATGACTTAAAGGGTAAATTTATATTGTTGCAAGTTTTAAGATTGAGTGCTATCAAAAAGCCAAACTTACTGGTGGACATGATGCGATTATTAGTAAAGTCTGATAGTAGTATTAGATTGATATTAATTGGCGGTGGGGATCTTGAGGATAAATTAAAATTGAATGTAAGGGATAGTAACTTAGAAAGTTACTTTATATTTGTAGGACCTATGTATGATGAAATTGAGCTTAGCAATTGGTTCAATGTTGCCAAAATTTTTGTTGTGCCAACGTGTATAGGTCTAAGTGCACATCATGCATTTTGCTATGGCCTGCCTATTATTACTGATAATTCAAAAACAAACCAAGCTTCTGAATTTGATATTCTACAAGATGAATACAACTGCTTGCTATATAAAGAAGGGGATATGCTCTCATTTTCAGAACGAATCCTACAATTGAAAAATAATGAAGAGTTGTATAAGAAAATTTCAAACAACGCGTTAATGACGGTTAAAAAGGTACATACATTGGAAAATAAAGTTATAAATTTTATATCTAGTATTAATAGAGTATTTAAATGAAAATTGTTCATATAATCCCATCCTTGAACTATGGAGGGCTTCAAAAATTTTCAATAGATTTAACCAATACTTTGAGCGAGGAGGGTAATGAAGTCTATTTGGTAGTTCTAGACCAAGATCGAAAAAAAACAATGAAAAGTTTTTGCTCTAACAAATTAAAATTAATATTTATAAGGAGAAATGGCTTAAAAATCGATGTTAGGGTATTTGGCACCTTATACAAAGCCGTATCTGAGATACAACCAGACGTAGTTCACACTCACGGAATATCACTTTTCTATTCTATTAAGTTAATTATTGCTGGAAAAATAAAATTTATTCATACGGTTCATAATTTAGCTTACAAAGAGGCCGGTAGAATCCGAATTTTTATTAATGGCATATTATTTAATTATTTTAAAGTTCAACCTGTGTCAATTTCTGATGAAGTTGATGATTCATTTCAGAAATGTTATCCATATAGCAAAGTAATTAAAATTTATAATGGCTTGGTGCAGCCCGCTAAAACCAAATCGTTTGCGTTGGCGTATAGCACTATTGAGATGTTCAAAAAATCAGATAATACAAGAGTGCTTATAAATGTTGGTAGGATTGATGAACAAAAAAATCAGAAATTACTAATAAGCAGTTACCTTAAGCTGAGAGAAAAGTATAAAAATATCTGTTTACTTATAATTGGAGATCTTGGGGAAGATAATCCTTTATTTGAAGAGATAAAAATATATAACGATACGAGCGGCATTCATTTTCTTGGTGTGGTTGAAAATGTATATGATTATTTATTATGTAGTGATATATTTTGTTTAAGTTCAAAATATGAGGGACTTCCTATTTCTTTGCTTGAGGCGTTGTCTGCTGGTAAGATTTGTGCGTGTACTCCAGCTGGAGGGGTGTCCTCTGTTCTTAGTAATAGACTAGGGTATGTATCTCATGATTTTACAATAAAAGACTATTACAATACGTTAGAGCTCGCTTTAAATAATACATATAATATATCTAGCGACACACTAATAAGGCTTTTTAATAAAAACTACACCATGGATAAATGCTGTAGAGAGTATATGCGAATTTATCATGGAAAACAGTAATCATTAAACTTACATTGGAATAATAATTAATGACAGGTAAAAAATTAGATGGGATTTTGATAAATGCATCAAATCTTCATTATGGCGGTGCTGTACAGGTTGCAACTTCATTTTTAAATGAACTGACTTACCTTGATAGTAAAAAATATAATTTAATCGTCTCTAGAGAAGTTCATAATGAACTAATAATAATGAATTCTAATTTAGATGCATTCCACTCCTATATGGTTTATGACGTATCAGGGGTTAAGGCATTGTTAGATTATAAATTTACAAAAATTATCTCAAATTATAAAACTGTATTTACGGTATTCGGACCTCTATATAGCTGGAGAAAGCCCAAAACAAGTATCGTTGGTTTTGCACAGCCATGGATTATTTATGAGAATAATGAAATTTATGAATCTTATAGATTTTTTCATAAGGTAGTGGTTAGAGTCAAGTACTCAATACAAAAATATTTTTACTTTAGATCGGATAAATTAATTGTTGAATTGGATCATGTAAAAGAAAAATTGTCAAAATTGTCAAAGAAGACAGAGTCTATTGTGATAAATAATTGTATTTCTTCTATTTATTCTAATAGCAAACAGTGGCTCCCCATTAATTATGTTCGAACAGATCAGAGTGTTGTGCTATTAGGAATTGTAACTCGCGACTACCCTCATAAAAATCTAAACATTTTGCCAGATGTTGCAGAAATTTTAAAACACACGTACAAATTTAATGTTAAGTTTTTGGTTACATTAACCAGCAAAGAGTGGCTAAAGAAGGATGATAGGTTTCGTGCTTATGTTGATAATGTGGGGTCAATCAGTATCGCACAGTGTCCTTCGTTTTACAACTTGTTAGATGGAGTTATCTTTCCAAGTTTGCTCGAGTGTTTTTCAGCTACTCCGATTGAGGCTATGATAATGAAAAAACCAGTATTTGCTTCAGAGCGTTTATTTGTAAGACAAGCATGCGAGGACTTTGTAAATTATTTTGATCCAATTGATCCAGATAGTATAGCAAAATCTATTTACAAATACTTTTTTAAGGAAGAACCTCAAAATTCAACCTTCATAAAAAGTGCACACAATCAAGCATTAAAGTACTGTAACCCTTCTGAAAGGGCCAAAAAGTATATTAATATTATAAGGTAAGGTACACATAATGAAAGAAAAAAAAATATTTAATAATAAGATACTTTTAATTACTGGTGGCACAGGATCTTTTGGAAATGCAGTATTGCGCAGGTTTCTAGATTTAAATATTAAAGAGATACGTATTTTTAGTAGAGATGAGAAAAAACAAGATGACATGAGGAGAAAATATGCCGATGATCGACTTAAATTTTATATAGGTGATGTTAGGGATTACGACTCCATAATGAATGCAGTTAGAGGTGTAGATTATATATTTCATTCTGCAGCATTAAAACAGGTTCCATCGTGTGAATTTCACCCAATTGAAGCTGTAAAAACAAATATTAT